>Ga0272441_10000067_pt1 | contig 223842 bp, 196 predicted proteins | sample SSMProp6N_FD_193582 | JGI IMG/M metagenome (GOLD analysis project Ga0272441, IMG submission 193582) | Marine sediment archaeal communities from Little Sippewissett salt marsh, Falmouth, MA, United States - SSM-Prop-6N | ecosystem: Environmental > Aquatic > Marine > Wetlands > Sediment ...
CTATTTACTTTCACTGCGGGGGGCTTGATCTCTACCCCAGAAGAAAACCAGTGGCTTTCCAAATCATCAGTCCCTAACCACAAGATATGGGGGCCACCCACTCAATTGTGCGAAGAACCATTAGATATTCTACCGACCAAGATTTAGATGAAATATTGAAATGGTTGAGAGAACAAGACAATAATGGTGTCGACGGTACCTTTTACTGTAACCGGAACCTAACTATTGAAAGTCACAATGAGGCAAAACTCCTTGTCTATATTGACCCGGATACAGATAAAGCTGTTGCGTACCAATGGGGTGGACTAATTAACCCAGGCATTCTTGAAGTGCGTGCCGAAAAACGTGGCCAAGGAGTTGGTAAACAATTGGTCGAATATCGCATTAGTGAAGCACGTGAAAAAGATAAATGTCTGTTGAGAATTCAATGCAAACCTGAAACTTCGATTCCATTTTGGAAGCACATGGGGTTTCATTTGTATGGCGAAAAGGACGCGCATTACGCATTCAGGCTTCTTGAAAAACAACTCAAGCTTCCTGAAGGTGGCGTTTCTTGCCAACTACAAATTTGCTTCTATCCTGAAGAGCGTAGATGGAACGACGACATCGTTTCAATTAAAGTTTTTACTCCTTCAGCAGTAAGAGCCTCAGACGGCTTTATATATCTTTCAGAGCGTGTTTCTTTCTTTGATAGCAGAGACGGTTTCGATCTCGACACTATACTTTCAATTCAAGTTGATGGTGAACAAATCTACATGGACAAGCCCAAATACGAGAAAGCCAAGGTTTTAGGTGTCAAGAATGATGCTGGTGCATTTTATATAGAAAAGCTCCGACAGAAAAAATAAGGTACAAGTCGAGTAATAAGTATTTAATATAAAGGAAAAAAACACATAACAAATCAATTAACCAGGCCAGGAGAGGCGTTATTAATCCCACAATAATCTGGGGGCTGGCTGGTTATCTCAAACGTTAGCGATTAGGAAGGTATTCTAAAAATGGATGAAAAATTATCTTGGCCCAAAAAAGGAGACCATCCATTTCCTAAAGAAGATGTCAATCATAGTTCCCCCACATGGGCTTCTCTAAGTTGCCTGTCGTCTATTAATTTTGATGATTCCTATCTTGCGACCGCCTTTAAAAAAAGCGCAGATATGGTAATTGAAAATTTTTATCTCGGCAATCACCATGAGCACCCAGATATTTTCTTTCTTCCAATCACATACTTATATCGGCACAGCTTTGAACTAAAAATAAAACATATTATTAATCTGGGAATTGATCTCCAATTGATCGAAAACTGCAAGAAACTTGAAGGCATTATCAAAGCGCACAGTCTTCATCCTTTATGGAATTATGCCAAACGAGTTATTCAATCATATTGGCCTGATGGCAATAAGGAAGAGCTTGATGCTGCAGAGAGAATAATCCAAGAATTTCATAAAATAGATCAATCAGGACAAAAATTGCGATATACTAAAGATTTGAAGGGGAAAAGTACAATGTTGGATTTTCCAGATTCTGTAGAATTAAATCATCTTCAAAATATTGCAGACGCTCTTTTTAATTTTTTCGAAGGTTGCGAGGCAGGTCTTGAAGCGGCTATGGATTATAGGGATGATGAGATTGGATCCTACATGGACGATATGTATCGCTAGCAAAGCTTTTGTAGCGGAGCGCAAAAAGCCGCGCCCGCTGAAAAGCGACGTTGGCGATATACTCTAAAATCAGATTATCATGGTAGATTCGAGTAAAATATGTACTTTCCGGCAGGCCACTGACTCTTGCGTGCTAGCCAGTTACGCAATTTCAGCCAACTTTTTTACAGACATAAAAATAAGGACGTTTTTTGACGATTATTGTGAACATTACGATATTGGCAGATTTAACCTTACTAAGTATATTTTTGGAGCATCAAAAATCACACGAGAGAAAATGACTGAATTCGCTTATGATAGTCATTTTCATGAAGCATGCAGAAATAGCGGAATTTCTGGTCTTGAATTCATTAAAAACATTCATGATCAGTCAGAACGCGCCTCATTTTTGCAATCGAGAAATACATTTTCCCTATCCTACTATAATGAAAGGGAATTGCATCAGCATTTTCAAATTGTTCAAGAAGAATTGATACGGAAGGATTCTCTCCTTATTGCGGCTTTTAACCAAGGGAGGCATATTGCTGTTTTTGGTTTTGATATCCATAAGGGATGGTTCACTGTAGAAACAAGACTCAATAACAATGGAGGCATTCAGTTTATTCCATCAATTCAGGAATATTGTACCGTGGGAGACGGCCTAATGACCTTTAAAACAAACCAAATAGGCCGCCGACCAGACGCCTGAGAGGGACCGGGCCATAAATTGCGCTCGCGAAAGAAGTCAGTTTGAAATGAATTTTGGAGTTTTTTGTGTGTAGCCAATTTGAAAACGCCCGGCCCCTCTGCTTTTTGTTCACGTATAGATTATCCCATCCTTGAATTCGTGCTCGTCCTAAAATGTCCACAATACCAAACAATTGCTGCTAGTTTGATTACCCATCGTGAATCCAACCCGGTAATTTCCTCTTCTCAATATCTTCAAATCCCTTTGGTCAACGTTGATCAAAAGTTCGATGGCCTCTTGCCTGTTTATAGAGTGCCTCCCTCTGCATCGTTTTTCTGATTGCCCTGCCGTCTGTCGTTTCTGAAAAGGCATTCCTCACAGATACTCTTATCCTGACACCTATTACAGACATCCCCAGGTCTGATTTCCGCCATTGTCCTTGCGGTTGCCTCCATGAGGGTCTCCAATGTCTCGGTCATAGGTTTTCGTCGATACCATGCCAGCCTTCTCAGTGTGGCACTACCGATTTGGGATAGTTCTGGTGTGTAGGCCATAGGTCTTCACCTCCTTTCTTGGAATTCCTTTGGATTTTTTCCGGCCTCTCTATATCCCCATGAACTCGATTATCTCGTCGAGCAACTCGTTGATGTGTTGAAGATCCCCGACTATGGGCCAGGTAACCTTTCCGGCCCCATGTTCCGGGATTTCATTGCGCAGGGTTTCAAGTTTCGATACTGCCGCTTCCAGGCATTCAGAATACCGGTCCTCAATTATCTCCCCGGTATGGTCATCGTAATCGGGGATGGTCACCTTCCTTTTCAATTTTTTGGAATAATAGGTCTTCATTTTTGAATCCTCCTTTCGATTTATGGATTTTGGACAGATTTATCCGGTTCTCGGAGCGTCCCGAGGGTGGTCATGTTTTTGTGGCGATTATGGTTTAGGAAATCGAAGTGGTACTAAGGGGGGGTATAATTATGGTTGAGATATTAGCGCCTTCCACTAACTTAGGGACGGAAATAAACACTCAGAGGTCAGGAAAGGAATACGACCATGGTGGGAAGGAATGGGGGATTTTGTTGTGGTGAGGTGTAGAGAGCCGGTTAAAGATAGAGGGATGGGAAAAGGTATGAGCATGGTGAGATACAAAAGATACAGATATTTCTGAGAGAATAGAATTTACCAACCTTGAAATTCACTAACGCATTCTATTGTGTGGAACCGAGTTTATCTATGTCAGAAATATCAGAGGTTTTTTAACAGTTTGGAACTCATGGATATAGGCAAAATACGACAACCTATTAAAATCACTTGACATAGGCGAAAAAAATTTTAGCAAATAGCTGTATTAAGAACAACGACTTTGATTTGTGATCCCCCCATTGATAGGTTTTTAGCTTGAGTTTCGAATAACTCTTTTGCCTGTTTTATAGTCATTTTGGGAGTCTGCTTCTTTCTGTAGTCACTATCATCCCAGTTTTCAAAACCGAACCATCCTACAAGGTATAAGCCGTGGTAGCAATGGGTATCCTGAAGATATCTGTTAACAAGTTGAGTTTCCATGGCTGTCTTCAATTCAGAATTCCAGCAGCCTTTTACTTCTATGATAGCGGTTAAAGCATTGTAATATTCCTCGTCTTCGGCTTTCGTCACAGCATCAATGTGGATATCGGTTCTTTCTCCCCGATGAATACGGACTTCTCTATTGACAATTATACCTCGCTGTTTAAGATCTTCATCAAGATGTCTCTTGACATAGTCCGAAAAGTCATTTTCGTTACAGGGGCGATATTTGACTTCTTCCTGCAAGCTGGAGGGCACCTTATCCCAAATATCCCTTGACGCAGGAGTTTCACCTTGGAGTTTCGACTCCAAGCGACGCAAGGAGCAAATTATTGCATCCAAGAGTTCTTCTCCATTTTGCACCAATTGCAATCGACTGTCAGCGACTAGCAAAAGGATGTGGGAAGGTTCTAGTGGAACCCATGTTTTTCGGCGAGCGTTCTCTTCTGCCCTTTGAATGACCCATTTCAACCATTCTTGTTCAGGTAGTTCACGAGCGATCTGCCGGAGTGCATTGCACGCATGGAAAGTGCCACGATTCTCAAGGTGGTTCAACACAGCATTCTTCATCTCGACGAGTCTATCGCGAGATCTAACCCAATGAGCGCCTTTGTGTTTTGGGTCCTCAGAGTAAGGGTATTGACTGGCAAGCCATATGAAAAGTCCAGCCAATTCGTTCTCACTTAGTGCTTCCCATGCAATTCCATGATTGCTAAGATTAGCAGCTATTGATTCAACCACCTGCCGTCCAAATTCCGGATCCTTTTGGATTGTAGGCCACACCGCATGCCAACCAGAATCCTTTGCATGATTTAGCAAAGCGCACGCTGCGAAAATCGCTATGGCACGACCATCCTCTTCGGGTGAACCGTGTCCGTGTAAAAGTGATTCGGCATATTCCTTTGCTCCCAGAATTCCGTGATCCAACAATTCGCTCAGTAGACTGCCCAGGCATTCAGGCTTCAAACTAGGACCTTTTGCCTTTTCCATTAAGTTTTGACCAAGGTTTTCATCCCAGCAATTTTCGACCTTCCTCGTTATGAAAATATGTCCATCCCTAGCATTTTCCCTATCGATAATAGTCATCAGAGTTTCGATGACTTCATCTGGAGCGTTATGGTATGCCAACCGAATCAACTTATCCGGTGCCTCATTGTCCTCATCAGCGCTTGAATCAGGATAAGTCAAAATAATAGGGGCCCATTCTCGCCAAACATTGTCCGAAAGCGAAGATATATAATCTGGATCTTGTTGAAGCAGCAATCGTAAGGCCCTATAGCCAGCATAAGCAGGTCGATACATGACATTCTTTCCTAGCCATTCATGTTTCTTGCATTCCTCCCCTAAAACGTACTTGCGTGCTCCCCCCAAAATCCTTGCCCGTGTCGTTTCACTGGCGTCCCTCCAACCTGGTAACGACGTTAAATCCGCCTTTAGCTCATCACCGTAAAAGCGGCTATTAGGCTCCAATGTCATTTCCATGTTAAGTCGCCACCACGCAGAATTGTTTCCCGATTCGAATTCATCCAAAAGATGCACAATTTTTTCTGCTGGCAGAGGTTGTAAGAGAGGCTCATCGTGTCTCTTGACCAGTTCTTTTCTTTTCAGGAATGCTGCCTTCATCTCTTTGGCTTCTGCTGAGTAGAGATCGATTGGCCGAATAAAATTTCCAAATTTTTCACGAAGCGTTCGGTTTCTTTGGCAGGCTTCCAATACAGCATGTATATGATTGTGGTCGTTTAGGTTAAAAACGCAATCGGCCAAGGCAACCCATTTCAATTGCTCAGTCTCGGAAGAAGTTTCTAATTGAGCGATTATCCATTCAAAATCTTTATTCGAGATAATCGGTGTCTGAGAATATGCCAACCAAAACGCATCCTTGTCAGGTTCAGAAAGCATGGGGAGTATCGCTCTAATGACTTCGCGGCGTTTCTCATCTTCTTTATCTAGTTGGCTTTTAAAATCTTGGTCATGCGAATTGCTTACTATTTCGTCGTGGATTTTCAGGCGTGAAAGAGCCGTCCTTGCAAAAGCATCCATTACGCCAGGAACTTCGAGATGGTTCCATGTTTTAAGCATTATGCCGTCCAGAAGTATCCTAAAGGCATAATCTAGAGAATGCTTGCGTCCTTGCTTTTCCGCCCATGTAAGGGCGGTTGTCAGTTCATTTAAAGGCAAGCGTTCAACAAGCTCCCTTGCGAGAAACATGTAATATGCACCAACAAAATTGTCCCTTTTCGGGGGGGTAATCGCGGAAAACAATTCTTCAGCTTCGATCAGGTCAGGCCACAAACCGCTCAGGGCACAGCCCTTTAGCTCATCGTCTACATCTTCTGGGTTGGACGTTGTCGCAAGTTCCTTCAATCTAGATTTGGTTTCGTTATCAGCCATTCTTGTTACACAATATGCCGCATGGACTCTAATTGGGAGTGGGTTGTGTGAGTCGATGACTAGAGATGCGATATCATTTTGGAGACTTTGCAGTCCGCACCCCTCCACGATGTCAATGGCAGTTCTGCGTGCAGTAATCCCTTTTGTAGGGCTAGAAATATACTCTTTAAGTTGAGCAGCAATACCATTATGGAAAAGCTTTCTATACCTTGGACGAATGTCGCTAGGATCGATCAATTTATTTTTCTCATAGAATTCTAGCAGATTACCCACCAGTCGCGATCGCTCAGCTTCGTCTGCAGTCGCTACATCGCTACGCAGCAGAACATTAGGTTCACTTTCCATTATCGTTCTAAAGACGTCCGGGTGCATCCCTGCTAGCCAGGCGGCCGTCTCATGCAGCTGAGGGACAAGTTTCTTCCCTGGATCTTCAGCATGAAGTAAGAGAGACAAAATCTGAGATACAGTCAGCCGATGATGGAGCAAATACCACGCAGAAAGAAACTCTGCATAGGTTTGGTGCGACCACCCCATCCGCTGGGGGCCGCGAGAAGAAAAAAGCCCCGTTGAGATTGTTTCTCTTACTGCATCCTCAGTAACTTGAATTATCTGCCCCGCTACCTCTTCGTTTCCTCCGCTTAACTGCGTGACGGTGATGTCTTCCACTGGGACATCGCCCATATTTGCGTTTGTCCAAACTGCATTCCGGTTGGCGAATACCGTAAGAGCGGCTATGCGTGACGCCACTCCTAAGCGCTGTTTTGGGCTCAAGGCGCCCGTAAGTTGTGCCGCTCGGCGACTCTCACTGATATCTTCACAAAGAATTTCACAACCCTGGAGGTATAATTCCGCTTTGGTTGATGGGAATTTGCCATTTTTTTTGAAGGCATTTATAAGAAAATTAAGTGTTACCGGTATAATAGCTAACGGAACTGCTTCCTTATGATCAATTTCGATCAGGAACGAATCCGGATCTAAGCCATTTTTTTCGGCTGCCTCAATGACATCGGCGCGCCTAAGAGGAACTAGTTCATAGGCTTCAAAATTCTCCTTGCCCCAGAGGCTTCTTAGCCCGTTTTCCAACACTATTGGCCAGTTTAAAGTGCGACAGGCGATACGGAGGCAAAGGCGATCGAGTGGGTAATCCTTTAGCTCGTCGATCAGGAGTGTAGCCAAACTATCGATGCGGAGGAGGCATTCATCCAGGCTATCCAAAAACATAAAAAGGAAATGGTTACCCTTTACCCATGAGGTAAATTGGGGGCTTTTAAAAAGATTACGAACTAAGCGGTCTTCGCTTGCATATGACCTAAGATCAATCCAGATAATCTCGTGACCTTTTTTCTTGATTTTTCCTGTGATGATCGTTCTATCTGCTTGCAAGGCCATACTTTTGCCTATACCAGGCTCTCCAAGTAAGGCCAAGCATGGTGATCCAGTTATAGAATCAAAAGGCACTACGTCGGGGTTATAAATGTCTCCAAATTTTGATTCTGGATCGTATAAGTATCCACCGTCGGAAAGATTTATCTTACCGTCACGCGGACACCAAAATCGTTTCCATGAGTATTTCATATGCGCATTATGGGAAAATGGATTAGCAATCATTTGCTTATTGAAACCTTTACTCTCTGTTTCGCTAACCCTCTGTAACCAAACAAAAAAGCCGATTAAAGAATACCAAATCGGCTTTATCTGTCAAGAATTATATCTTTTTTGACTTGTTCTCTAATATTTCGTTTCAATTACGGCTATTTATTTTGGCAAAATTACATTCTGCCATCAATGGGAGATTGTCCGGATACAGGAAGCCGGGCACCATGCCCGGTGGGGGTTTGGGCAATTTTGAGGCGTTTTTACTGTTAGTAGCCGGAACGGGATAGGGCCTTCAATAAACACACTCACCCTGTATCAACAAAAATCTCGAAGCGATTCGAGAAAAATTTCATTTTCGTTCTGAAAAATTTCGAGTCTCTTTAAGATGAAAATCAATAATGCCGATTGCACGCATGGGGATGTGTAGTTTGTGCTTTTGTGGTTTGTAACTGCCAATGTGTTTGACAGAGAAAGATTCAATTTTTTATTATTGCGCGTAGTGTGAATAATTAAGGAATTGAGGTGTGTTGTTGATATGGCAACCCATTGGAATGTTAAAGAAAAACACAGACCAATATAAACGAAAGTGCCTTGGCCAAAATTCAAAACAGGTGGGGAAATTCAAGCGAGTCCAAATAATTGAGAAGATGAACTTTATCAGAAACTTAAGGTTAGAAAAGAGGGAATATGGCTAAGAAAGCATACACTGTTCAATCCGGTTGGGAAGATCTTCTGAAAAGCTATGACAGCCAGCATATGTCTGATGAGCGACTCAAGGTCCGATTACAGGGTGAAGGGGAGGCAAAGCTCCTCTTAGAAGAGAAAGTAGGGCACTTTTCTGACGAGGATATCCGGGGATTTTTGGTTGCATTGAATACAGACTTTTGGAATGACAAAGAGCGTCACGACCGTTTCATGCCCGCGTTTTACGGTAGCCTTGCAAATCAGATTGCTGATTCTTTAGAAGCATTTAATCAATGGGCTCAGAAGCTCTGGATTGCCACGGACGAGCAACTTGATAACCTGCTAGACGAGTTCTGGCAGAAAAACGAAGTAGCCGGTGGAGGGACGTCGCTCCCGACTGCCATTCTTTATCTTCGTGACCCAGAAACCTATGCTATATGGATTCCTGCGCTTGAACATGGCCTCAAAGCGGTCCTGCCGATCTTGAAACTCAAAAAGCGGCGAACTGCTGACGGCTACCGAATCTACAATGAGGCATTTCAGAGCCTCCGTGAGCAACTTGGATTTACCCCACAGGTGATGGATATCGTTTTGACACTTGCCTCCAAAGATTTTGGCAAAACAGCTGCTGGTGACTTTGATGAACTCTTCAAGGACTTTGTAGGGGGATTCGTAGATTCAGAAGAGGGACAAAAGCATTTGCGGCGTTATGCCTCACAAAGGCAGGAGGCAGAGCAGAATTTAAAAAAGATTACCGAGATGGAATCACGGGGAGAGGATACAACAGAAATCGTTCTTCTCAAGCTCCTCCCGCATTCCGACACTGTACACAACCGCGCCAAGGATGCGTGGATACATGTAGCACCTTCTGTTACAAAGGACATTAAGCAATGGTTTGAGGGGGCAGGGTGGACAAAACATGAAGACTGGCCCAGTGTCGCTAAAGCCATCCTCCGTTTCGTAAAGCGCTGCGAGGATGCACCGGATGCTATAGAAGAGCACTGCAAATGGTTTTCGGATAACGTCCCATCAAAGGGCTTCCAGATGGGCATGCTTACGCCCATTCTAAATGCACTCAAACCCGAAGCGTTTAACATCATCAACAACAAGCCGCGGCATACCCTGAATTATCTCTGCGGAAAAGACTATACAAATAGCCTACAAAATTATCCGGAACTGAACAAACTCAACTTCGATTTTCAGGATAAGCACAGGGAATTGTTCGATGAGGTTGGTCAAGAAATCGCTTTGCCCGGCGATGTCTTCGACATGTTCAGTCACTGGCTGGTCGCTGTCCGCAAGTTCAATTTCAAACAGGCAAAGGTTTACAAGGTTGCGCCCGGCCCCGGAGGTGAATGCTGGGACGAATGTCGGGACAATGGGTACATATGCATAGGATGGGATGAGCTTGGTGATTTGAGCGGTATCTCATATGAGGGATTCGTGGAACGCCGAGATGCTGTTCTATCAGAGCGTAGCGATCGGACAAAATCCGGGCTTGGCCAGGTCTGGAGGTTTTCCCGAATTCAAGAGGGCGACATTATTGTAGCCAATAGCGGAAAAACAAAGATACTTGGTTTTGGTACTGTCATCGGGCCATACTATTTTGTGCCAAATTCCCATTACGGTCATCGCCTTCCTGTGATGTGGGATGATGTGACGCCTCGAAAAGTTAACGAGTCGAGCTGGTCGGGAACGCTACAAAAAGTGAGCGCTGAACGGTTCGAGCTATTGCGAAAGGCCGAACCGTATGGAGGCAATGGACCGCTTCCTCCCGATCCCCCGCCACCAAATTCCGAGTATTCCCTCGAACAATGCTCTACAGAAATCGGCTTTGATATCGAACAGATTGAACGTTGGCTTAGCGCCTTAGACCGCAGGAGGCAGGCCATTTTCTACGGCCCTCCCGGTACAGGAAAGACCTTCATTGCAGACAAACTCGCCAAATACCTCATCAGTGGAACTGACGGGTTTATGCAACTTATCCAATTCCATCCGGAATATGCCTATCAGGACTTCATGCAGGGCATTCGCCCAGTAACAAAAGAGGATGGCAAATTGCGCTATCAAAACGTGGCTGGTGTCTTCAAGCAGTTTTGCTCTAGAGCTGAGGAATGCAGAGGACGATGCGTACTCATCATTGATGAGATTAACCGTGCTAATCTCTCCCGAGTCTTCGGCGAACTAATGTATCTATTGGAATATAGAAACGAATCGGTGGAACTGTCCGGTGGAGGCATGTTTCGCATTCCTGAGAACGTGCGAATTATCGGCACTATGAATACAGCAGACCGATCTATTGCCCTTGTGGACTATGCATTACGCAGACGATTCGCCTTCATTCAGCTGGCACCAAATTACGAAATACTCAAAAAGGCTCACTCAGATGCCAGTCTTGATGTGTCAGGCTTGATCAACGTCATGAAAGAACTAAACGCCCAGATTGGCGATCCTCACTATGAGATCGGTATCTCGTTTTTCATCGTGGACAACCTTGAGACTGAGGTCGAAGATATCTGGCATATGGAAATCGAGCCCTATCTAGAGGAATACTTCTTTGATAATCGATCTAAGGCAGACCAGTTTGTTTGGGAAAAAGTAAAAGATAAAATTTTGTGATGACTCAGACCAAGACAATCGAACTGTACGAATATCAGACGCGCTCTTTCCCGGAGGATGAAATCCCACAGGACGTTGGGAAGTTTATATGGTCTCAATACAGTGAGAAAATTGCCGTAGAAGCACCTACCTTCCAGACGGATTCCCAATGGCGTTTCACCTCACAAGGGTGGGTTGGGCATATTCCCCTCACGGAAAGCTATCGTATCCTTCTGAAACCGAAAGTTGAACTTGAGAATCTTTTTAGGATGCTGGAATATGCCTATCGTATCCCGTTTGAGACGATGGGTGACGTTGTGGGAGCATCATCGCTTGTGGAATTTTACGACCGCTTAGCCCATATTCTGGCCCTTCGCGTCGCTGACCGCGTGCGCAAGGGACTCTACCGTGAGTATGCGTCACGCGAGCAACGTCTTCCCTTTGTAAGGGGTAAATTAGACCTGAATTCAATGCTCACACAGCCTTGGGAAGTCGACCTTGACTGCCACTACCACAAAAATACATCCGATATTGAGGAGAATCAAATCATTGCGTGGACGCTTTTCTGCATTGCCCGTAGCGGGCTATGCGGTGAGGAGGTCGGACGCTTGGTGCGGCGAGCTTACCGTGGAATGTGTTGTAACATAGTTCGGCTGGGGCGATTCAACGCAGATGCCTGTGTGGGGCGATTCTACAACAGGTTGAATCAAGATTACGAACCTATACACGGCTTGTGCCGGTTTTTCCTTGAGAACACAGGTCCGACACACGAGCAGGGCGAAAACGCGATGCTCCCGTTCCTCGTGGATATGCCCCGGCTCTTTGAGACATTCGTGACCGAATGGTTGCGCGCACACTTACCTGAAAACATCCTTCTCAAAGACCAAGTCACTATTCAAGTTGGATCTGGAAATAAGGTGGATTTCCGTATCGACCTGCTACTGACAGACCGTCATACCGGAAAACCACTGTGTTTGCTTGACACAAAATACAAAGCCGCCGCCTCGCCAAGCCCTGCTGATGTGAAACAGGTCATTGCTTACGCCAAAGCATTGGGTTGCAACGAAGCGATTCTTGTTTATCCCAAAACTCTTGATCACCCATTCGAAGCCAATGTCGGTGGGGACATCCATGTTTGGACAACGGACTTCACGATAGCAAAAAATTTAGAGACAAACGGAGAATCTCTACTGCGGAGAATATTGGCCGCCGCCTTTTCACACCTTCCCGAGACTGATACCCGGTGGAGTGAGCGAAAAATTTATATTAATAAAAAGGATTTGAGATGTCTCAATAAAGATGACTCATGGGAAAAGAAAAGTGTTGAAAAAAATGAAGTTGATGAAAAATTTAGGGGATGGCGCAAATCTCCTTACTCGCTAACCTCCGTATTAGCTGACTATTCACACATTTGGGTCTCGGACGGTTACATACTGACAGGATATCAGTTCTGTTCAGAAATGGGTTCGAGTGGATTTGCATTCGCAATTCCCAATAATAAGGAATTGCCTGACCCGCCCGTGGAGGAATTGGATTTTGGCTGGCTGGAGACTGGGGAAGTGTCTCTTGGAAATACCTCGGCCCTGCCTGATTGGGTAAGGTATGATATCGGGAGGTTTTTGCAAGGCGACAGAAGTCCCGTATCATATTTGGAGGCCTCGCTCTGTATGCGGGCATTGCGTGAGACGGGTGCCGGGTGGCATGGTCTCTCCTGGTCTACTCATCAGCTTATTGCATCAGAAAAGTTCGTAAATAACCTGCTGCCGCAACGTGAAGAAGCTTGGTCTACGAATGTGGAGTGGGAATGGCCAAAGGGCAAGCCAACTGAATGGCGACCATGCGTATACAAAGGGGTGGACGGTTCTGTCATTGTAACATTCTATACGTACTCAGAACTCGGACAACAGGCAATATATCTTCACCGGGATACCTATAAAAGAGGGTACGAGTTCGAGTCAAAACAAGAAATAATTGGCACTGGTAGTGGGGGCTATATATTCTGATCGAGACTTAGGATGAATTCAAAAATAATATAGCGTTGGCACTCAGTTATCCGGCAGTCATGAAAAGTAATATGAAAACACACTCACCCTGTTTCAACATATTTATTTTCATATTGTCGCCTCAGGAATTATTTGAGAATGAATAAAGAGGCATTTGGGTTATTTCAGTTCGGGATTCAGTGGAGAGGGATGAAGGGGAAAATGAGAAATTAGAATTCAGGTCTTGTCGTAGTTGGAATCCGGCGTTAGGAAACGGTATGCCCTGTGAACCAATTCAGACGAAGATGTATCCCCCCTGTGTATTGTCGAGATCGAGGGTCTTTTCACTCTGGTAACCGAGCCGATTGAGCAAACCCATCGCGGCATTGCGAAGATCGGTATCGGAGAAGTCCCCAAGCGCTGTTTCGATTTGTTGTCTTATGTCTGGGTTCATGGCTGCAACCGTTTTTTCAGTCCCATTCTTATCCTTTGACTATTTCGGCATGGACTTCAAAAAATGTTTCCCCGCATCGGTCAGTCGATACTTTTGCAAACGGCTGTTGGGTTTGTCGGGGATGGTGTATTGGATCAAACCTGCTTTACGTAGATCAGGGAGTGCTTTGCGCAGATTGCCGCTTAGTTGCTTGTGCCCCAAGGCAGCAGCAATCTCTGCAGATGAGAGGGGCTTCTCTGTGCAAGCCGACAAAATACGTCGACTGACTTGTGCCTCGACTTGTGCCTCGACTGGGGCCTCGACTGGGGCGGTGACGGCTGAATCCTCTTCGTATACGGCGGAGTCGGGATATTTGACGATGATTCTGAAAACATCCCCCTCAATCATCTCGGGATCAGCGCCGCCGTAGGCCTTGCCATATTTCATCATTTTCCGCATTCCGGAACCCAATTCATCAGCGCGGCCGATCTCTCGGAAAAAGCTACCGATGACCGGGTTTTTAGGGAAGGGGGTGAAAGTGGCCGGGTTCAACGTGCCGAAGCCATGGGGATTGTTGCTGTTTTCAGTGCGCACTTGGCCGCGCTCAATGATCAGCTTTGCCGGGAAGGCATTCCTATATTCCCGGTGAATCAGAATATTTGAGGCGACTTCCCGAAAAATGGCGTCGCGGATGCTGATGCGATCTATTCCTTCCAAAAAAAAGGATCCGGCAGGTGTTTCTGGATAAAAGCGATAATGCGTTCATAGCTTTCGATAAGATTGGTGGTGACGAGATCCCGGTCGTCGTATCGGTCGAGGTTGACTTTACGCAGAATCAGATCGGTGCGGTGGTGAGGCACCGCAGAGAGAATCACGCTGTCCTTGCCCAACAAAAGAATGCCGGCCAAGGTGGCACCGCTTTTGCCGGTTTCGGGATCTGTCTGGTAGATCTGGGCGCTTTTTAGCAGTTGAAGGTCGTCCATATCGGCCCAGGGGTGATCTTCCCGCCAAACACCCGCTAATCTGCGGCATTTGGCGATCAAATCGGTGCGTAAGTCGGAAAGTTTGGCAAAGGATAGATTTTGTTTTCCGAATAGGTCGCCTGTTTGCGGTGATAGAGATCCGCCACCTGCCGTGTGTGGTCGGTGATATCGAAGTCGCCGTCTTCGTTACGGTCAAAGATACGTCCATTACAACAAGGATGGAGAAAAGTGCATTTGGATTCATTTCAGTTCATTTGGATTTATTTCGATACGGATTCTTTGGAAGGTAGACTACCGAGACCGTGAGAGATCAGGAAGGAACCGAAGAAGTCAGCAGAGGCCATAGTCGTCCGTATAAGAGTGAAGGGCCGAATCCGTAGTTCAAGGAGCAGCCTGTGACATCTCGATAGATTTGGAGCAGCAACAAGGAATAATGGAACAACTGAGTTTGTTTGAACAAAAAGGGTTTGTTATTCGCCCCGTTTCATTCGGAGAAGCAGGAAGCGGATCTATGCAAAGGAAGAGGATTTTAGAGCTTTGAGAAGACTGAATCAAGTTTTTCTTTGAGGTAACCAAACCTGTTCGCGACATAGTAATCGCGAATATCATTTTCCAGAATAGAACCGAGCTTGACCTTGAAGTCTCGGTCTTTTAAACGCCCAAGCTTTTTCTGAAACGCGATGGATTTTCCTTCGTCCATAAGAGGAATTTCAACACCCCTCCGAAGCATAAACTCGATATCGAAGCAGTCCCTGATCTCTCCACGGCCAAGGAACGCTTCTATTTTATTCTTCATTGCCTGATCCAGCGTATGAGCCTTAAGAAGGACCTGTTTCGTGCTGAACCTTGAAAAGGCAATTTTTTGTTGATAATCAGATTCTTTCCATTCCCTTCGTATTTCGATTTTCAACCGCCTTGTATATAAGGTAGAGCGCAATTCGAACAAAATCGTGTAGTGCTTCATCTGGGCATCGGTCATCTCATAATCTTTATCGAAGGTCTTTCGGGCTTTATTGAAAAAATCATTCTGCGATATTTTTTTGACAAACCAAAAATCAAGATCAACCGAATACCGGTTCAACTCATGGCAGAGCCTCAGCATGGATCCACCACCAAAGACAAGGGGGTCCAGCAACTTCGCGCTGTTCAATTTGTCCAAGACTTCCATCTCAAACACTTCATGACGCCTAAAGATATCCATATTTCTTTAACAAGTTCCTTGTTTTCAAAGGGAAGTGTGCGCTCAACCGTTTGATTTCATTCCTGTCAAATTTCGCTGCATCTAAAGCCGAAAGATCTAAAGCATAGCGCCCGTAAGACATCAAATAAAATGCGTCCAAGAGGGCCTTTTCCGGGGTCGCCATAAAAAAACCTTTTTCTTTTTTGAATCCAAAATACAATGCTTCAGTGACCTTGGCATATCGAAAAACACTTCCATCTACATTGACTTCTTTCGTCCTTTTGGTAGCCACCGACTCAAAAAAATCCCTCAATACCTGGGTCGTTATTTCATAATAATCCAAAGCGGTCACAAGAGATATGTATGAAGGGACCTGAACCAAATTCACGAGCAAGAACTTGTCCTCTCTTCCTGCCGCATTCCAAACATCGCGCCGCACGTAAACGTTTTTCTTTATCCGCAGCAATAGACCCTGCCTGACATAACGGCTGGCACTCACCTTGGCCGATGCGGAGTTGATTCCGAAAACCCTGGCTATCTCCTCGTAACCAAAATATGGCATTTTTATTTTGTTCAGCTCTTGCAGTTTCATAGGGAACAGAAAATATACAGAAATGTTAACTACATATATTTTACAATGCCTTTATTGTCAATCATTAAATTGCAGACACTTGCCCCTTTTCACAACAAGACAAATCAAGTATGAAGCTCGGCCAAATCCCATGGGGCGATTTGTCGCTGAGATCGCCATTTCGATCCTATCGTCTCGATTTGCCGTCTGGAACCTACCGGGCGTCAGCAAACTTGCAGGCAAAAAGTCGGGATAAGAACAGCACAATGTTCATGGAAAACGTCAAGGTACAAAAAAAGCCCTGCCGGCCGAACCGGATTCCGGCCCTAGTCTAATCCAAGCCGCCTTCCTCTCCCGTCGGAACGGCGGCGAACTGAAGGTGTGCCTGGAAATAGGCGCCGATTTCAGACGGAACCGACGTGAACCGGACAAGGTACTGCTGCCCGTCTTCTTCAGATTGCCCGACAACTTTTCCGTAAAAATCGCTTACCGACAATTGCTCGTCCACTCCTCTCAGGTTCATTTTCAGGTTGGTCATCGGCTCAAAAGAAGCGTTCAATGCAATCTCGGCGCAGTTTTTGGAAAGCCTTACGATCAACCCGTCCCAGCCCTTCCCCCCGACGTCCTTTCCTTCGAGCACCGTGTACTCCAGGGGAAGAGACCTTGCCAGAGTGGACAAGTCAGGTTCTTTCCCCTCAAGAGAAAGGCTGTACTCACCGCCAATGCCGCCGACTTCGAAAATTTTCAGCGGCGTTTCAGCGCCCTTTGGAAGGACTTCCCGCTGAGAGTCGATCCGTAAAATACCGCCCACAGCGCGGCGCAAGGATTCCGAAATGAGGATCTGTCCCCCCACGGTATAGGACTCGATCCGGCTGGCCATGTTTACGCCGCTCCCCACAACCGCGTATTTGCTGCGCTTGCTGGATCCGATGTTGCCGACGATCACCTCCGATTCATTGAGACCGATTCCCATCTCCAACTCGGGCAGGCCTTTTCCACGATTCTCCCGATTGACAGCGGACATGGCATTCTGCATCTCGATGGCGCAGGCAATGGCTTTTTGGGCCCGGTCCGGCATCTCCTGCGGCGCGCCGAAGATGACCAATAGGGCGTCACCGATGATCTCGTTGATCATACCCTTGTACTTGAGGACCACTTCGACCATCACTTCAAAATAGTCGTTGAGCATCTGGACCACCTGTTCCGGTTCGAAACGCTCGGCCAGGTAGGTAAAGCCCCTCAGATCCGTCATCATGATGGTCACACTGCGCCTCTCGCCTCCCAGTTCCAGGGCCTCCGGATTCTCAATAATCGTATTCATCACCTCGGTGGAAAGGTAGCGGCCGAACATCTTCTTGAGAAGCGCAGCCATTTCGGCCACTTTCTCGCGCTCTTCCATGAGGCTGTTTTCCGTCTTTTCCGTAAAATTTCTTCCCGCAAACATAAGGACGATAAAGACAGCAAAAATGACGTGCAGATTGATTTGATGTTGTAAATGAATCGCATAAGGATCGACCGGCGTAACAGGGTCCAGGTAGGCATAAAGGATGATAATCGTCAGATAAGAGACGAGACCGAGACCGATCACTGAGAACATCCCTTTTTTCTCTTTGACGGGAAAGACAAAAAAGGCATAGGCGATGACCGGAAAGAGAAAATAGTGATCCCCGACTTCCTGCCCGCTCAGAGGGTAGTGTACCAGAGCCATTGCGTAATAAAGCAAGAAACAGTAAACCCTGGCGGTCGTGTATCGTCCCAACCGCTGAAAGAAAAAGACCAGAAGAGACAAAAAGGATGTGGAGATCAGGGCTACCGGTATCACGACGGAGGGCGCATAAACAAGGGCTTGAATGAAGGAGCCCAGCGTGATGATACAGAGCAAGAGTGCACCGATGTTCAAATAGCGGATGTGCTTTTTGTCTTCCGGTCGCGAATCGAAGGTCACCCCGATGTTGACGATCTTCCAAAAGGCGTTGCTCACAGTATCAAAAATCACCATGTCCCAACCTCCTCAAATGTTCGATGGATTTCTTTATTGATAGGTCAAGCTTCTTGGAAATTTACGGAATTCTCTGGTCAGGAGTACCGTCTCACATCCCTCCGCGTGGAAGAAGCGGATCACCCGGTCATAAACCGGTAAACTGAAGTTTTTCATATTATACCAAGCAGGCGCCACATGCTACTTTATATTTGTCATTCATCATAAACTCGGATAGACAGAGACAGGTCCCAAACAAGCACCGGTGGACCGGGATGGGTTGCGACGATCTTCACGGCGTTTTTCATCTTTGATATATGCTAAGGGGACCATACCCCGGCCGACATTTAATTTTGAGGTGAGCCTTTGATGACACTCGATCATTCGGCACTGATTCTTGAAGGCGGAGGTTTCCGGGGCGTTTATACCTCCGGAGTTCTTCGCCTCTTTATGGACAAAGGGCTTTACCTTCCCTATGTGATCGGCGTTTCCATGGGTGCCTGCAACGCCGCAAACTACGTTTCCCATCAGCCCGGGAGAAACCGCATCGTCAATATTCGCTATGTGAATGATTCCCGGTACATCAGCTATCTTCGGCTTTTCACAAAGGGCGAACTGTTCGGCATGACCTTTATTTTCGATGCACTTCCGCACAGGCTTGTGCCTTTCGACTACAACACCTTCAGGGCAAGCGATCAAAAATGTGTCTTTAGCGTCACGGACTGTGAAACAGGAGAGGCGCTTTATTTCGAAAAGAATGAGGTTGGTGAAGATTGTTTAAAGGTCCTTCAGGCATCGGTCAGCCTGCCCTTTGTGACGAAACCGGTTCCATTCAAAGGACGGATCCTGATGGACGGCGGGATATCCGATTCTGTTCCGATCCGAAAGAGCATCAAGGACGGCAATACAAAAAACATTCTTGTCTTGACCCGACCCAAAGGTTACAGAAAAAAACCCTCACACCTCATCACCCTGGCCCGCATCATATACCCCAAATACAAGGGTCTGGGCCGGGCCATCGCCCGTCGCCACACCCGTTATAACGAAACCATGGATTTTATCGATCGGCTCGAAGCGCATGATGATGTCTTTGTCATCCGCCCCCGATCAGATCTCGGCGTGGGGCGGATCGAACGGGACAAGGACAAGCTTTATGCAGTCTATGATCAGGGGTATGGCGATGCCTCAAAGGCTTATCCGGCGTTGTGTGCCTATTTGGAATAGGTTCCCTCAAATCCTTTTCTTGTGACCGTCGATGAGGGACACATGAGCAGTCCCTCCGTGAAACAGGCGCAGTTCCTGAACCGGATTTTCAAGGAGGCCCTCACGGCATTTGCGCCACGCTCAGTTGCGGTCCCCGGATGCGCCACAGGGAACGGCTTCGAACACATAGATTCTGCGATAACCGAACAGATGATAGGCATCGACATCAACCCGGAGTCCCTGGCGGCCCTTCATTCCCGCTTCTGCGAGACAACGACCCATACGGAAACCCTGGAATCCGGGAAAACCTTCTTCGTCGGCCACTACCGCTTGCAATTTAGGTGAGCCTTTGATACCCATTCAACCTTGACGGCTTCGTAAAAAGACCAACTGCTGCGTTACGCTTCATCTTTCGTCGCTGCGGCGTACAGTAAGCCTTTGATACCCATTCAACCTTGGATATCGATGTTTACGAAAAAAAAGCCGCAAGTTCCGATCACGGAAATCTCTTTTAAAAAACAACATTCAAGGAGCAAAACATGTTTGAGTTTCAACCGTTTATGATGGAACGCATGATGTCCAAGTTTGAACAGGCCGTCGAATACAATCTTTCCGAAAGCGGCGTCCATCCTATTTTGCTCAAAGAATTACTTGCCGATGATCCGGAGTATATTCAACGGTTGCTGGAAACGGATCTCAACTATCCTTATGTGAACGGCATCCCCGAGCTGCGCCAAAACATCGCTTCCCTCTACGACGGGGCAACGCCGGAGAACGTTTTGGTCACGGTGGGTGCGATCGAAGCCAACTATATCACGACCCGAACCCTTATGTCCCCCGGCGATGAGATGGCCCTTATGCTTCCCAACTATATGCAGATCTGGGGCATTGCAAAAAATCACGGATACGACCTGAAGACGTTTCATCTGCGTGAAGACCGGGGCTGGGCGCCGGATCTGGATGAATTGAGGGATATCGTCTCGCCCGGCACGAAACTTATCGCCGTTTGCCATCCAAATAATCCCACGGGTTATATCCTGACGGAAACCGAAATGGATCACATCGTATCCATTGCGGATCGTGTGGGGGCATGGATCCTGTCCGATGAAGTCTATCGGGGTGCGGAAAGGGAACGCGAGCAAGAAACGCCTTCATTTTTCGGTCGATATGACAAGGTCGTTGCCATGGGAAGCATGAGCAAGGCCTATGGTCTGCCGGGTCTCCGCATTGGGTGGGCGGTCGGGCCGGTCGATCTCATCGACGAAATCTGGGCGCGACACGAATACGTGACCATCAGCGCAACGATGTTGTCCAACAAACTCGCGGCCATTGCACTTTCTCCCGAAGTCCGACCGCGCATTATACAGCGCGCACGCGACTATATCCGCAAGGGTTTTCCCATCTTGAAGCAATGGATGGACGGCCATGAAAACACCTTCACCCTCACGCCGCCTCAGGCGGCTGCCATCGCCTATGTTCGATACCACCTTGACATCAATTCCACCGAATTCATGGAACGTCTTTTAAAAGAAAAGAGCACACTCATCGTCCCCGGGGACCATTTCGGCATGGATCATTTCGTGCGTATCAGCTTTGGTTTGCCCCCCAATGTTCTCACGCCGGCATTGGATCGCATACATGAACTTATCGAGGAACTTCGTTGACCATGCAATCCATTACTCTGGATGAAATCAGAGCCTTACTGCCCTCACTTGATCTGCTGCCCGCCATGGAGGCGGGCTTTGTGGCCTATTCCAGCGGGCAGGCCGTCGTCCCCCCGGTTGGGGAACTGCTTCTGGACAAAGGAGAAGCACACATCAAATATGGGTATCTCCGGGATGCGCCATACTATGTCATCAAAATAGCGTCGGGTTTTTATGACAACCCCAAACTCGGGCTTTCCTCCAGTAACGGTCTGATGCTGTTATTCAGACAGGAGACCGGTGAATTGCTCTGCATCCTGCTGGATCAGGGATATCTTACGGATGTCCGCACGGCGGTCGCAGGCGCTGTTTGTGCCAGACATCTTGCGCCGCGCCGGGTCAATCGCATCGGGATCGTGGGAACCGGTACGCAGGCGCGCCTGCAGCTCTCGTACCTGAAGACCGTCACGTCCCGCCGGGATGTCCTGGTTTGGGGAAGAAGTGAATCCTCGTTGGAACAATTCCGGCATGAGACGGCATCGAAGGGTTATAAGGTCGAGACAACCCGGAAACCGGCCGATATTCTGAGGACCTGCAACCTCATCATAACCGTAACCCCATCGAAAGAACCCCTTCTCCTTGCGGAAGACCTTCAGGGCGGAACCCACATGACGGCCGTGGGATCGGATACGCCCTTCAAACAGGAACTGGATTCAATGATTCTGAAAAGGGCGGATGTCGTGGTTGCCGACAGCATCGCCCAATGCCTGGAACGTGGCGAGATCCACAAGGCATTAGAAAATCGACACATTCAAAAAGAAGACCTCCTGGAACTGGGAAACGTCATAGCCGGAAAGATTCCCGGCCGGACCGGAGATCAACAGATCACTGTGGCCGACCTGACCGGGGTGGCGGTGCAGGATATCAAGATCGCCACGGCCGTGTTTGAGGCTCTGAAATAGAATAACTTTTTAGCTTTTTGAAAGACATTCGGCTGAGGGTACGTCATGGCAATCTCTTTTCAAAAGGCTCAACTCATACAAAATAACAAATCCTGTTTATAGCGGGCCCGGAACGGCACAAGTAAAGAATTCAAGCCCAGAGAACCAGGTTTTTAACAGCGAAAAAAAATATGCGTGATCTTATCACCTCCCTATCCGATAGAGCAGAATTTATTCTTGTTTTACTGATCGGATTCGGCTATGCCACATTCGCTTCTCTTGCCCTTTTCCTCAGCTCCGGGGGTCTTCAAGTCCCCGATCAGGGGATACCCGTTTCCGATGTCAGCGCCTATTCCACGATCATCTACGAACTCCTGATGCTTTGGGTCATCTCGCGGATTCTCAAATTACGAGACTGGTCCATCAAAGACTTCAATGTGCAAATATCCTTGAGGCTGACCCTGGCCGGTCTGCTTTTGGGCGCGATTTATTATACTGTTTATCTGGCCCTCTTCTCCTTGTCCTCCTCTTTTTTTGATATTATCAAGGAAACTGCTGCGACTTTTCAAATCAACAATGACAATCTGAATGTCATTGCCGCTATTGCCCTCTCAGCCGTTAATGCATTTTTCGAAGAGATCCTTGTGGTCGGATATGTTGTAGGCGCCTTGAAGGAGAAGAGGGGCATCACGGTTGCCATCAATGTGAGTGTCCTGATACGGTTTTCTTATCATCTCTACCAGGGCCCATTGGCAGTCATTGGGATTATCCCCCTGGGTCTGCTCTTCGCATACGTCTATGCCCGCTGGGGAAGGCTATGGCCCCTTATCTTTGCCCATGGCCTCATTGACGCGATGGTCTTGACAGGATACCCGGGACCATAAAAACCCCTGATTCACCATCAAGGCATCATCTGCGGCGTTGCCTTCGATCGTTCCTCCCTGCGGCGTATTGCTCATACGCCTCAGTCGTCACTCCTCGGCGCCTTGCATCTAATACCTTGCTGGCGCCCAGGGATTCACCATAAGTTGATTTATCCCGTTACTCACGTTAAGATGGCTCATTTGATTTAACCCTATAGTTGAATAAAAAACATGACAAGGGATTGTTAAAGGCAATGATAGAAACACTTTTGGGAAGATCCACTTGCATTTCAGGAAGCAACCAATGGTGCATTCCAGGGATTACAAACAATTTGTCATGTTTTTTACCTTTCGGGAAAGCCGAGGATATCCCGCCGTTGGCGGGATTTCGCAAGCTCAACCTGCATCTCCCGCGTTATAGAGGGTTCGCGGTAAGCGACTACAGCTTCACCCTCAATGCCTTGGATCTGCAGCATCCTCGACTTTTGCAACGTTAGGGTTAACTTGGTCTCGCGAGAGTCATAACTTTCATTTAGAAAAGGATGTAATCATGAAAATGGACACAATCAAGGCCCTCCCCCGTTTCCTGGAGATCCTCCGACTGGACGAAACACCCCTGGGTATTTTTTACACCGATGAGCGACCTGCAGAGGGAATCTCTCCCAAACCGGGAGATCTTCCTACCCGTAAAAAAGAAGAAAACAACCAGATCGACTGGCAGGCTGTCTTTGGGAATTTTTCCTGTGTAATCGGAAACATCTGGCGGGCACGCAAGAAAAAGGTGCCGGCCGTTTTCGATGCCGAACATTTTGGATGCCCGGGGGGCGCCTTCTTCCTAGGCTTCATGAAGCCCCAGACCGAGACCCTCATACATTATGTCTCAACGGGTATCCCGGACCACATGGAGGGCGAGCTTTACTGCGATTCGCCCGACGCATTGCGGCAAATCTTCAATGAAATCGATCCGCCTGCAGCTTTGAAAAAATTCTGCGTGGTCAAATCGCTGGACCTCTTTGAGGAAGAGGAGGAACCCGACGTGGTGGCCTTTTTTGCCAGGCCGGAGTGCCTGAGTGGACTCCACCAACTGGCCGCCTTTGTGACCAACGACATCCAGGTCGTTGTTTCCCCCTGGGGAGCCGCCTGCACGAATCTCATCGCCTGGCCGTTCAAATACCTCCTGGAAGGAAAAAACAAGGCTGTCCTCGGGGGATGGGACCCCTCGGCCAGAAAATTTTTCAAGACGGATGAGTTGACCTTTACCGTGCCCTTTGAAATGTTCTGTCAGATGGTCAATCGTTTTGAGTCCTCCTTCCTGACGACCAAGACCTGGGAAATCGTTCAAAAGAAGATCGCACGAAGCCGGCGAGCCTGGGGAGAAGGGGACGAATCCTCTTGAGCGACTATGATGCCGAGTCTGCAAAGACGGATTCAGGGTCACGACCGTCGGCCCCGCGGCGTTTCGGTCTTTAGCTTCAGGCCTTGGTGTGGGCCAGGAAATCACCAAAGTGGATGACTCCAGTATCTTCTGCGAGATCGAAGTCCCGAGATAAGGACATTCACAACCACCCGAAATCCCGGCCTGCGGAAATGGACAAGAATGACAAAAGTCCTAACTGATAATACATGGAGACACGACCGATGAATTTTCATATGCCGACGAGAATAATCTTCGGTTCGGGAACCCTTGCCTTGTTGAAAGGCGTTCTGAAAAATGACCTGGGAGCGGGACAACTTTTTCTCGTCACCGATGCCGGGGTCGTAGAGGCCGGACTTGCCGACAAGGTCCTTTCTCAGGTGGGCCGGATCGAGACCTTTGATGGTGTAGAGCCCAACCCAAGGTCCACGACCGTCAACAGGGCGGGAGAAATGGCCAGAAAGTCCAAACCGGATGCAATCCTGGCCCTTGGAGGAGGAAGCGCCATGGACGCGGCCAAAGCCATCGCCCTTCTGGCGACCAACGGCGGGGTCATCGAAGACTACGAAGGAAGAGAAAAGTACCACACGCCCCCCCTTCCGCTTATCGCCATCCCGACGACCTGCGGAACGGGAAGCGAGGTGACTTGGGTTTCAGTCATTACGGACGTCAAAAGGAAATTCAAGATGAGCATCAAGGGGCCCGGGATGTTTCCTGCCGTGGCCCTGATAGACCCCGATCTCCTGGCTTCCCTCCCCCAATCCATTATTGCCTCCACGGGCCTTGATGCCCTGACCCATGCCATAGAAGCCTATACATCAAAACCGGCGAATATGATCACGGATATCTTTGCCCTCAGGGCCATTCATCAAATTTCAAAGGCCATAGAAGGCGCCTATGAAAATATCAACGAAGACCTTGAGGCAAGAGAGGCCATCATGCGCGGAAGCACTATGGCGGGAATCGCATTTGGAAACAGTGACGTGGCGGCGGTTCACTGCATCTCCGAATCCGTCGGCGCCCTCTTCGATATCCCCCACGGCGTAGCCAATGCCCTTTTCCTTCCCTACGTCATGGAGTTCAATCTTCCGGCGTGTCGTGACAAATATGCGGACATCGCGGACACCATGGGTATCCGGGAAACGGACAATCATTCTGCTGCACGAAAGCTTGTCGAAAAGATAAAGACGTTGTCCCGGACCCTCGGAATCCCTTCCTTCAGGGAATTGGGAATCGAACAGAGCCAATTTCCAACGATTGCCCAATACGCTTTTCAAAACAATTCTAATCCATCCAACCCGAGAAAAGCGGATGTTGACGATTATCTGGGCATACTGGAGAGGGCCTTTTCAGAGGGAATGGGGCGTGTCCAGGCACGATGATCGTAGCCTCTTTTAATTTCTGTTGATCGAGGGGGCACAGGCCGGATTGAGTTGGAGCATTATCCTGAAAAAGCGGGAAGCGTATCGCAAGGCCTTTGACCATTTTAGTCCCGTCATCATCTCGAAATAGGACAAAAAAAGGTTGCCGAGCTTCTCGGCAACCCGGGTATTGTCAGGAACCGGCGCAAGATCCTTTCGGCCGTTCAAAACGCCAAGGCATTTCCTGCCGTTCAGCGTGATTCGAAAGATACTCAGCCCTGCAGCGGGACTGCGGGGAGAATCATTTCAATTTATCCAGATACTCTATCAGCCTTTTTCCACTGGGAGGTGTATCCAGGTGCTCATGGAGGATGCTGGTTGGCGAGCTCGTTGTCCCATAATAGGCCCTGTTGAGGTCGAAATGACTTCCCATGGCCGCCCCTTCCAGGGAGACTCCCGCGAAAAGCCCCTTGGACCTCGAATAGGAAAAAATCCCTCCTTTGAGCATGATTTCAGTCGCTGCGGTCGCCTGGGCTCCGACCGGTCCAGCAGCGATGGCCGCATCTGCTCCCAATTTATACTTGTTTTGAAGGAAGGAATCCACGGCCTTCCTTCCCATGATCACGAGAATCAGGTCGGTGGACTGTAATCCAATCTGAAAACCCAGGCTGCCGGCGCCGATATAGACAAAGGTCGGTCCCACCCAACTTCCATCCCTGCGGGCCAAAAGCACACCTTTGCCGTAAGAGCCGCCCACGACAAAACCACCCTTGAGCATGTCCGGAAGAATGACCAGGCCCTCACATTTTTTGATAAGGTATCTGGGAATCCCCTGATCTCCGCTGAGCATCATCTCTTCCAAGACGATTCGCGACTTTTCGACGATCACATCCCCATCTCCCTTTGTCGCGCCCCGCGCAGGGCCGTGTGCACAAAGACAGACCGCAAGGAAAAGTCCCAAGATGCTCATGCTTTTCTTCATTGTATGCCTCCTTTAAATTTGTTTGTCGATATCAACTCAACGATTCCCAAGGCGATGAAGCGCCTGCCTATGAACGAATGAGTAAACGGGCTAAGGAGAGACCTTTAAGACCTTAGCGCCCCGGATCTTTCGTTCCTTTAGCTCCAACAACGCCCTGTTGGCCTCACTCAGTGGGAACTCCTGCACTTCGGGTTTGATCCCCACAACCTTGACAAGATCCAAAAACTCTCGAACATCAATTCTTGCAACATTGGCCACACTCTTGATCTCTTTTTCGAGCCACAGGTGCGAAGGATAATCCAATCCCAACAAACAGTCAATGTCCGCGTTTTCTTTACGAATGGCATTAATAACAAGCCGTCCTCCCCTTTCAAGATTCTTCAGGGCCTCGACGATCGGCTTCCAGACAGGCGTCGTATCAATAATGGTATGCAGTTTATCAGGCGATTCATCCGATGGGGTTTTCTGATTGGGCCTGTTCCGGATGATCCCTATGTGATCCCTATGGGGCTTTCCTCTTTCCAGATTTTCAGTATTTCATAATGTCGTTATAATTTTCCAACTTTTTTTTCGGGATTTTTCATATCGACAGTAATTTTCTGTTAAGATGACCGCTCCGGACTATAATCCTTGCAGGGGTCCATACAAATCTGCCTGATAACAAGGGATTGAGCCCGGATAACATTTTCACATATGCGGCTTTGACAGGGACGCATCAAGATAATCTTGTCAGAGAGAAATTTTAAGGATCGGCCCTTGAAGGGTCATGAGACATTGAAAGACGCCATATTCATGGCGATTAGAGACGGAGAGGGAGGCATTGACCTATGATGATGGACAGAATGGATCCTTACAAAGACAAAATAGAGGTGGAATTCACCTTGGAGCACAGCCTCAAGACCCTTACGGTGAAGGGTCTCATGCGCAACAACAGTGAAAAAACGGTTCATCTTGCGGAACTCAAGGCGCTTTATAAAAATTTCGATGGCTTTATCACCGAAGTGGATTCGTTGACCTGGGACGGGAAACTGCCGCCGGGCGGCGCTCGAACCTTTGCCTTTCCGGAACGTGTCATACCGGTTAACTTTTATACCGGAGAGGTGGTCGTCTCAAAGGTCTCGATGGAATAAAGGATTTCATTCGCGATGGGTTTTCGACGGGTGATTTTCCTGAACGCATGGAATGGATCGGCTTTTTTTGGGGAGTCTTATGCGGCGGAGGATATGCTTTAGCGGGTTCGGTCTTAAATCAAACAAAGCGTTCCGCAACATCATTCCCTTGTAATTCTCAGGACCTGGCCCGGATAAATCGTGCTCCTGGGGGTCAGTTTATTCAACTTCAGAAAAGAGGCCAGATTCATTTTGTACCTCCTGGCGATCAGATAGGGAGAATCGCCGGTCCTGACCCGGTACTCTTTCGTAGAAGGGGGAGAATTCGCCGTCCTGTTTCCGGGTATCGTGAGGACCTGGCCGATTCTGAGTCTTGAACTCGCCAAATGGTTGACGGTTTTTATGGTCTTTGTCGTGGTATTATGGCGGTTAGCTATTTTCCACAAGGAATCCCCCTGCCTCACCACATATTCGACCAGAGTTTGGTCCGGTTTCAGGACGCAGGCGGTCTTCCCCTTTTTTTTTGAATAAGTGTATTTTCTGCTGGTCGGGATTTTAAGCTTCCATCCCACCTTTAAATAGCTCCGGCTTTTCAGGCCGTTCACGGCCATGATGGCCCTGACCGAAGACCTATATCGCTTGGCGATTTCAGAAAGGCTGTCTCCCTTCCGCACTTTGTGGACAACATAAGCAGGAACCGGGGGTCGCCACACGGGGATATCGCACAATTTGGCGGAAAGTATTTCACCTTTCCCTTCGGGGACCTTGAGATCATAGGCACTATTCGGGGTCAAATCTCTCCGCAACTCCGCATTGAGTTCTTTGAGGAGACGGTAGTCGATCTTCAGATTTTTGGCAATCGTCCTGAGATGGGCCTGCTTGTTGATCGTGACTTTTTCCAAGTCAATGGGCTCTGCCACCGGTGGAAGAGAAAACCCATGGGCACCGGGATCGTTGACGATATGCAGGACGGCCAGAAACCTCGGCACATAGTATGCCGTCTCTGAAGGAAGTTTGGCATAAAGATCCCAGAAATGGTCGAGATAGTTGATTCTCTGGGATTTAATTCGCTTTAAAACAGTGCCTTCGCCACAATTATAGGCCGCAAGGACCGTCGTCCAATCACCGAAGATCTGATGGAGTTCCTTGAGATAGGCAATCGCCGCCCCGGTGGACTTTTCAGGATCCATCCTCTCATCGATCCAGGAATTTCTCTTCAGGCCGAATTTATAACCGGTGGACGCGATGAATTGCCACATTCCCAAAGCCCTTGCCCTTGAAAGCGCCCTGAGTTTGAATCCACTTTCTATCAGAGGGAGCCAAGACAGCTCTTCGGGGAGTCCTGCCTCCCGAAGGGCCTGAACAATGGCAGGCCGGTATTTGCCCGAGCGATGATAAGAGTCCAGGAAAAATTTCCGCTCCCTTCCCTTGAAAGACCTTAAGGCCCGTTCCACGTGCCGGTTCATCACAAGAGGAATCGCCTTGTGCTGCCCGTTAGCCACCGTAAATCTCGAACTGTAAACCTCGATGATCCGCTTTGAAATGGTGAACCGCAGATCTTCCTTTTGCTGCAGGACCTCCGGATCGTCATCTCCGTTCACTTTTAAAATCAGCGAATAGGCCTTGTCGAGAGCATCCAGGGCGTTGTCCAGATCACCCCGTTCCCAAAAATCATTCGAGGCCTGGCAATAATCGAGAGCGGAGTCAAGCAATTCCTGGTGCGGGGCGGGCACCACTTCCTGCGTCGTAATGATATCGTCTTGTTTTTCCTGGGGCGGGATATTTGCGTGTATCTTTTCAGGGGCTTCCTTCTCTTCGGGCTGATGACTGGGAATGGCCGGCTCAACCGATTTCGGGGTTTCAACAGCGGCCCTTTTCGGCGGAGTATCCGCTTTTTGCCTTGAGACGACATATGGCTCTGTCTGCACACAGCCAACGCAAAAGAGCAAACCGAGGGCAAGCGACAACCTCTTCATATGACTTTGTATCATACCGGATTCAACCTTTCTCTCCTCCAATTGTATGGCCTGGCTCAGCAAGAAATCCTGGCGCATCGTAGATTCCCTCCCGATTGGGCGGGGAGAGGACCAAGCTTTCTATAATACAAAAAACGTGCCATTTTATTCTATGGTAAAGCAAGGGCGCAATGCCCTATTTAAGCCGGGAAGTATAAAGAATGCGGCCTCGATGGTCAACCGTATTAAGAAGATTGCCTTGATTAATGCACATTTTCAGGATATATTTTTATTTTTGTGGCTTGCTTCGTGAGAAGCGCATAACCTGGATGCACTGACTTTCTTCCGGGACGATAATGTCCCGGTCATTATTTTTGCGATGAAGACTTTAAGTATCATTCCGTCTAAGACTGGAAACAACAAAACAAAAAGATGCCTTTCATGCGGCAAAAACGACATGAAAGGCAGGCGACGTTATTGCTCTGATGAATGCCGGCAACAGATGCTGTGGGTCCTTTCATTGGCAAAGGGGTTGCTCAAGGTGTTCAATGCAAGGTATGCGGCCTTTTCCTTTAGCAACAGGTACGTCATTCTAGATGTCCTCCCGGTATGGTCCAAGGACATATCCAGGTTTATCCTTGCGCGGAGGTCCGGCAAAAAACCTGCAGAAGATCTAAAAAAGCTCATATTGAAATCCGGCCAGGATTGGTACAACATGATCGAAAACAGGAATTCCAGAAGCTATGCCTCTCTTTTTCTGTTGAAAAAAAATCATACAAGGGACGTTGCCCCGTCAACCATAAAGCCCAACCGAATGATGCGTCCCAGGTTTTCGAAATACGAAAGACAGGCCATGGAACAACTCAAATTAAAGATGGAGGAACTCTTTTCAGAAGGGAAAATCGCCAAAATCAAAACGGCCTACAAAAGGATGGCCAAAATCCATCACCCCGACGTGGGAGGGGATGCCGAAAAATTCAAAAGGCTTAACGAGGCCCATCAGCAGATGCTCATATGGGCGGAAAACCCGCAATTCACATCCAGAAAGGCCCTTGATGACTGCTGGTCCTATGACGGATTGACAAACAAGTGGTCCCCGCCCTTGTAAAGAACCATGGTGCAATCCATTAGAAAAATTCTTGAGAAAAAAGCTGTCGAGGCCTCCGCCCCTTGCCGAATTGATTCAGGTGGCACATGGGATATTAAGGCCATGGCTCTTCCTCTGAAGGATATCCGTCCTGTCACCGTCAATATCGCCCTGAATCTGAGGACAAACGTTCTCCTTTCCCCCTTTGAAGACGGAAGAGTCAAGGTCTCCTCGGATGGATTTTCCGGAGAGGAGGAAGCGGCCTATGAGGCTCTCCCCTTTGATACGGCATTCGGTCTCTTTTTTGCTGCCGTCTCATACTTTGGGTTTCACGGTCTGGAGATTCGAATAAATTCCGATTCTCCCGTAAAATCAGCCCTGGGGGGATCCAGTACCGCATTGGTCGCACTGATAAAGGCCCTGTCTGAAATTGCTTGTCTCTTCGGCGGTAAAAAATTGTCCCGCAACGAGATCCTCCACCTCGGCTATCACATTGAAGACGCTGTGAGTCCGGGAAAATGCGGTATCCAGGACCAGGCGGCAGCCGTTTACGGGGGAATCAATCAATGGTTATGGCAATTCGGGAACAGGACGGCCCCCTTTGAACGACACCCATTGATGAAAGGAAGCGGGCAGAAGGCCGTATCAAGACACATCCTTGTGGCCTATAGTGGAAAAAGTCATGTATCCTCACGCATCAACCGAATGTGGCTGACCGATTTTCTCTCCGGCAAGACAAGGCCCGGATGGCTTGAGGTCAATAAAATCGTCGGCAGGTTTGCTCGGGCTGTCAAGAACGAGGACTGGCCCGGGGCAGCAGCCCTGTTAAAAGAGGAGATGTCCGTTCGCAGGAAGATTACCCCGGACGCCCTGATACCGTTGACCGCAGAACTTTTGGCACAGGCTGAAAGTGCGGGGTGTGGAGCCAGGTTCACGGGTGCCGGGGCTGGCGGTTCCGTTTGGGCGCTTGGAGATTCAGATCCGATAAACCGGCTGCGAAAAATCTGGACAAGGACTCTGTTGCCTGTTCGGGGGGCGAGGATTCTTGACTGTGGCGTCGACACCGCGGGGGTGCGGTAAAGTCCGGGAACTCAGAACTCCGGCCAAATCTAAATCCTTCCCAACTCAGCCAATTCGTCATTGAGGACCTTGAAAAACTTCTCATTCTCGGAAATGGCCTTTTTCAATACAGACCCTAACCGTTCCAAGTCCTTTTTATTGACGACGACATTGGCACTCAGGGCAAAGGACATCATATTATCCATGGTCTTGAACCTGTCTCCGAGAAGCGCCACAAATATGCGACGGCGGACGGACATGGACGTCCGGTTGAGGTAGTTGAGCACAGGGCTCCTCTCCAGTTGCTGCCCGTCATATCCGTCAGAGAGCACAATAAGGTCAAAATGGTAAAATCGCATCTTTCCCGTGGCGTCTCTGGTGTCGGGACTGGCCACGTAGGTGTAGCCCAGAGCTTCTACCTCTTTTTTGATTTTTTCCCTGTGTTCCGGGCTGTTTTCCAGGACAAGAACCAGTTTGGTCCCTTCCTCGAAAAAATCAAGATCTTTATCATCAGTGTAGTCATCGTAACTGTAACCGGCCTCGTCCTTCGCTTCATCGGCCTTCGACTCAATGAATTTCAGACGAAAATCCCCCGTTTCATCCTGCCGATCCGACGACGTCGGAGTTAATTTTGAGGGGGCCTCTTTACGCGTATCGATCGTCATCTTTTTCTTGCATTTGGGACAGGCCACCCTGACAACCTGATCCTTTGGTATCTTTTCCTCAGGCAGGTTTAACTTAGCATTGCAATGCTCGCAGATAACCTCCATTTTCCGCTCTCCTCGGTAGAACGTTTACCGGCTGTCTTTTTTGCCGTAATTCTTGTCTATGGCCAGCCCTTCGATATCGGTCGTCTTTTCTCCTCTGGCCGCCTTGATGGCATCAAGGGACCTGCCCACAACGGCTTTTCTTGAAGCATAGCTCATGGCCGTCTCCTCAGAAACAAGGCCCTCCCTGTATAGGTCGGAGATGCTCTGATCGAAAGTCATCATTCCGAAAGGCTGGCCCTGTTCGATAATCTCATAAAAAGTCTTCCCTTCAGACTCCCCATTCAAGACGGTATCCTTGACCCTGAGATTCGTTCCCATAAGTTCGAAGGCCGCGACACGTCCGCCCCCCTCTTTGGGAAGAAGTCTCTGGCAGGCAATCCACCTCATCGTATCGGCGAGTCGAATCCTGATTTGCTTTTCCTCTTCCTGTTCAAACATGCCGACAATCCGGTTGACGGTCTGCCCGGAGTCGACGGTATGAAGGGTGGTCAGGACCAGATGGCCGGTTTCTGCGGCGGAAAGGCCGATTTCCACTGTCTCTCTGTCCCGCATCTCTCCGACCAGGATGACCTTCGGCGCCTGCCGCAGGGCGGCCCGTAGTCCCGAGGCAAAGTGGTCAAAATCGATCCCCAACTCCCGCTGATTGAAGGTGGCCCTTTTCTGGGAGTGAACATATTCCACCGGATCCTCCAACGTAACGACATGCACGGATTTGGACTCGTTAATGACATTCAAAACAGCCGCAAGAGAAGTCGATTTGCCGCTCCCGGTTGCGCCCGTGACCAGGATGATGCCGTTCCTTTCCTCGGCCATTGCACGAAAGGCCTTCGGCAGTCGAAGTTCCTCAATGGTAGGAACCCTGGTGGCCAACTGACGCATGACCGTCGAATAATAGCCCTTTTGGGAGAAAATATTGACCCTGAACCTAGCCTTCCCTGCCAACTGATAGGAGGAGTCGCAGGAGCCCTCGTTAAGGAGATTTTTGGTTAGGCGCCGATCCCCGTTGATCAAATTAAGAGCAAAAATCTCAGCCTGAAAGGGGGTCAGCCTTTCGATAGGCGGATTCAGCGAGACGGTTTTCAACAGACCTGAGGATTCGACCTGGAAAGGTTTGTCCACGGTCACGTTGAGATCCGAAACATTATCGTGGGATTCCAGCATCCCCGTGAGGATATGATCCATCTGTTGTTGTCTCATTTCATGTTCCTCCTCCCCATTGATCGTTTCATTGCGTTCCTCCCAAGGCCCTTAGACTTCCGTGAAATCCGAGGGTGGGGTCTTCAGAAATGGCAAAAACTTACTTTTATCAACAGCCTTGGTGTAGGCATCATCGGGGGAGATAATCTTTCTATTGAGCAGTTCCATAATGGCATCGTCCAGGGTCTGCATGCCGTATTTTTTACCTGTCTGAAGCATGGAAGGGATCTGGAAGGTCTTGCCTTCCCGGATGAGGTTTCGCACGGCCGGATTGGCGATCATGATCTCAAGGGCGGCAACGCGGCCCTTTCGATCTCTTCGTTTGAAAAGGGTCTGAGCGAGGACGGCACGCAGCCCGTCAGCAAGGGTATTTCGTATCTGTTCCTGTTGATTCACGGGAAAGACCTCGATGACCCGGTCAACGGTTTTGGCGGAACTGGTGGTATGGAGCGTGCCGAACACCAGGTGGCCGGTCGCCGAAGCCTCAATGGCCAGGGAAATGGTTTCAAGGTCTCTCATCTCACCCACCATGATGATATCCGGGTCCTCTCTAAGTGCCCCCCTCAGGGCAGCTGAAAAGGACCGGGTGTGGATGCCCACTTCCCGGTGGTTGACAATAGCCTTTTCGCTCTTGTGTACGAACTCTATGGGATCCTCGATCGTGAGGATATGTTCTTTACGGTTGTTATTGGCTTCATGAACGATGGCGGCAAGGGTGGTGGATTTTCCGCTTCCCGTAGGACCCGTCACCAGAACCAGGCCTCTTGGAAGACTGGCCAGCCTCTTGACAACGGGCGGCAGCCCGAGTTGTTCACAGGTCAGGATAGTCGACGGAATTTCCCTGAAAACGGCCCCGATACCATATTTTTGCTGAAAAAAATTCGCCCGGTACCTGGCCAGTCCCGGTATTTCATAGGCAAAGTCCACGTCCCCCGTCTCTTCAAATTCTTTGACCTTGGGTTCGGGAGTTATTTCATAGAGCATGGCCTTGAGGGCATCGTTCTCAAGGGGCTGGAATTTGACCCGTTCGAGATCACCACCTATTCTGAGGACCGGCTGCTGCCCGGAAATCAAATGCAGGTCAGACGCTCCCTGGTCATTCATGAGTTTAAAAAAGGCATCAATCTGTGCCATATTTCCCCTCCTGATGCGGTTGAACTTGTTTCATTATACCCGGAACGAGGTGCTATTCAACTCGAACAGCATAAGGTAACAGGTCTCCTCGGTTATTCGCAAGCTCTTTCACCATGGCTAAAGCGTCCTGCCCTTCGGGGTAGAACCGGCTTTTCGTTTGGTAGGGGCGATACCCTGCCTTGATGAACAGCTGCTGTGCGGGAATATTGTGGATAGCCGTATGCAGAAAGAGTCTGTTCACATGGAGACGGGTCACCCTCTTCTCTATTTTTTCCAGAAGAAGTCGTGCGATTCCCATCTTTTGCCTTTCGGGTTCCACAGCAACGGCAAGTAGTTCGCAACGATCCGTTCCGCTTTCTTCAGAAAGCAAACGGCCGAGCATAACAAACCCTGCCGGCATTTTCCTTAAGTCCGCCACAAGGGTAACCGTCAAACCTGAATCGAGCCATTCGGTGATGGTCTCCTCATAGGGCCCGTAAATGCTGAAGGCTCTTCGACTCAGCCGGGAGATGAATCCCCTGTCCGCTGCTCTGCACTCGCGGATCACGACAGGACCCATTTGATCCCCCTGCTTTTTGGGGATCTCAAGATTCACCGGGGGCCTCTTTTCTCCCTGATAACGGAGATTCCTCTTCCCGGTATCCCGCAGACGATTTTTCCTCTTTATCTCCCCGTATTTTCCGAAACGGCCCCGGTTTCCCATGGATGACCCCAAATGTCATTCTGTTGACCCTGGAGAACGATCCCTATTGCAATGGACGACTAATATCACATCGGCATGAACTGCAATAAAGATTATAATAAATTGGTATCATAGCTCTCCGTTCTGTCTGTGCGCTTTTGATCAGTGATCCGTTTCATTTTTAACACATTATCAAAAGGGGACAAAGGGATTCTCTATTGACAAATCCGTAAAAAACAGGAAATCTGACCCGGACATTGAAGTTCGGGATTCACCTCCGGAAAATGGGGACCGTTTCCGCAACCCGATGAGGGCGCCTGATTACCGGAACTTCGCGACCCTTCTTTCGGTTCTCATTCCTTATCCCTTTTCGCGACCTTTGAGTCGGGCATTTTTTATGTTTTTTTTCATTGCAGGAATTCAGCCAAAAACCGTAGATCTTGAGGACCGGTCCAGGATATGCCCTTCCTGTGGTCTTTCTACTGCGCGTTTAAAAAGGATAGACCATTATGTCTCTGTCTTTTTCCTGCCCCTTTTTCGTATCAAAAAGGGACGGACTTTCCTGGCCTGTCAAAGGTGCGGCAGCCTCAGCGGTGAATCAGGAGAGGTCTTTTACGATTCCGCGATGACCCGTGGCACCCACTGTCCGTCTTGCGGCAGATCACTGGAAAAGACCTTCCAGTTCTGCCCCTATTGCGGCAAAAGGATAGCCTGATATTTTCGAAATGACGTCTCATTGGAGTGGACGGGGGCATATGGCTCCACCCGAAGCGAGGATGCAATTGGATGCAAACACCCTATTAGGTCAGCTTGAAGAAGTGGCTCGAGGTCTTGATATTCAAGTCCGCTATGAAATGATAAAACGTGAGGGGACTTTTTATCCTGGGGGCCTCTGCCGGCTAAAAGGGGAGTACGTCGTGATCGTCAACTCCAAGGCCGCTGCCGAGGATAAGGCTCAAACGTTGGCCAAGGCGCTTAACCGTTTCGACCTCAGCCAAGTATATCTCCGCCCCGGGCTCAGAGATTATCTCGACAAAGTCCCTCAACAGGAAGAACTGGTCCTAGAAGAGGAGTGATTTTTTGCTTTTTCTTTTATTCTTTTTTTTGGGTCGGTAGTTCGTTCGAGCATAGAGCTCTAAATATTTGACAACGGCCATTTTCATATGCTTCCGTTCACAGATTTCCTGGATACCGCGTATATCATGGAAATACTCCACTTCTTCATAGATGCCTTCAGATATCTGTTGCAAATAATTTGATCGAACCAGTTTTTCGTCCACCTCAAATCCACTTGATTTCATCACCCTGGGACCGGCAAAGATAACCAACGCCCCGGGTTCGGCAATGGTTATGTCGCCCAGGGCGGCATAACTTGCGATGGCACCGCCCGTTGAAGGATCCGTCAGGATTGAGATGTAGGGAAGCCCGTGACGCTTGAGACGGGTGACGGATTCGATGGTCTTGACCATTTGCATCAATCCTGAGATGCCCTCATACAGTCTCGCCCCTCCGGAGCAACACAGGCTGACAAAGGGCAGGTTTTCCTGAATAGCATAGTCCACAGCCCGCCTGAATTTCTCTCCGAAAACCACGCCCATGGACCCTCCGCAATAGTAAAACTCCCCTATGGCCATGACCACGGGAAATTGATGAATACGGGCGCTACCGACGACCAGTGACTCCTTGAAATGGGAACGCCCCTCCTGCCTTGCCAAAAAGTCACGATAGTAATCGGTGATGGCATCCTCTTCCAGCAACTGCTCAACCGTAAGATTGCGGTACAATTCATGGAAGCTTTCAGGATCAGCCAGACAGTCGATCCATCCCGTGGCCCCCAGGGTGTAGGAATAACCGCATTCGGGACACACGTGGAAATTACTCAGAAAGGTATTCAAGGGGATCAACTTGCCGCATCCCCTTACCCGTTTTTCCTGACCGTTGACGGCACCGCAGACGATGAACTCTTTTGCGGTCTCTTTCACCTCGACCTTGCCGTAATCATCGGCAACTTCTGTAAGGCTTGAATAATTCACGATCTTGATGTTCGGAGGCGTCTTGTGAAAGGCCATTTTGATGGGCTTCTCAATGTATTTCTTGATGTCGTAAAATTTGCCGCTCCCCTTAGACAAACCATATTGTTTGGCCCTGTTTTGCCTTCTGCGAATGAGCTTCTGGACTTTTACACGGGACAGATCTTTAATGGATTTCGACAGAAACTGTCTGACATTCTCTGCCATAACGTCCGCATCGGTCACATCCTTTGGAGACGGCACAATCCGGTCGATGACACCCAGTGCCCTCAGTTCCTTGGCGGTAGGTTTTAGAATGGTCAGGGCGTCGCTGATGCGTGTGGCATCGCGAAAGACTATGGAGGCCATGCTTTCCGGCGGGGCCGTAGCATAGAGGGCATCTTCCATCTGGCCTCTCATATCCGTTCCCTGAATGGCCAGGGCACCCCCGCTTCCTCCCTCTCCAAGGACCAGAGAGATCGTTCTAACAGGGATCGTAAGGAATTCTCTGATGAGTTGTGCGATAAAAAAGGCCTGGAACCTCTGAGCGGAATACATGGAAATGTCGGCGCCGTAAGTATCGACCAGACAGAACACAAAGGTTCTGTCCTGTTCCGAGGCCTTGGCGTCCTTGAGCAAATGAAGAATCCGGGAATGCCCGTCGGACGTGAGCATGCCATAGTTCCGTATCTGCAGGTCCTCCTTGCTCCTCAAATCGGAAGGCTTGGGTTTCTGCTGACCGAGAACAAAAAAACGTTTGCCTTGAAATTCGCAGGAACCCGCCACCAGGGAAATATCAGAGGATTCGATGGGCTTAAAACCGGTAAAAACTCTTTCGATAATATCGGACGCCCTTGGACGGAATGGATGTCGAGTGCGATTCCTGAATATGTCGACAAGTTCTGTTCTGGACATGATTTTTGCCCTTTTCAAGCCCCTGGATGCCACCGGGGCGCTTAGTCATGATTATAAAAATGATGCAAACATATAAATTTAGCATGCTTTCCTGTGATGATCAACCTTGAGAAAGCATCAAGCCCGAAATACGCGTCGAGCCTCACGCCGCCATAACGCCTAACATTTTGAAACAACTATCATTTTAGTCTTTTTTCGCCCCCGCGGCATGAGGCATTCCGTCACCATTGGCGGCTTTTGAGAGCCCCTTGAAAAGCCTTACCGGCGTCAGGAACAGCCTTTTCAGGGCTCCGGCAGCCCCCGACCCCAAATTTTTGAAGGGCACATAATCGACCTTGGCGCCCTTCCACGGTCCTTCAGCTTTAAAATAGTAGGTAAGAAAAGATTTATCGGACCCTGTCACGACGTGTCCGAGGATAGGGATATTGGCGACCATAAAGTCAATAGTTTCAAGGGGCCGGATACCTAGATCAAAGTTTATGGTCTTTTGCACGAGGTCCACCTCCCCTGAGCCTACGGCATCCCATACGGGGCTTTCCATAACGAGATCATCGGTCCTGAGCAACCCCTGATCGATAGCCGCGCCGGCGGTTATACTTTCGAAATAAAACCCTTCTTTGGCAAGCCCCGGCGGTCGCTTTTTAAAGACTTTCTGAAGGCTCAAGAAATCCAGGATCTTGATGAAGACATGGGATTCCCTAAAAAGGCCTTTTTCTATCAGGATATCCGCCCTTCCGGTCAGACTTGGCAACAATTCTTCCCGCCTCTTTCCCTTTATTTGCAGGAGAGCTTTCATGGTCAGGTCACCCTGCATATACTCTTCAGTGATTCCAAGGCCCTCGAGAAAAACCCCAACCGGCTGCTTATTCAGAGACAGATATCCCGAAAGGAACAACTCGGAGCCCTGTTGTTTCAATAGATATCCGGAGGCGTCCAAACGACCTCGCTCCAGGTGGAGGGTCGACCTTTCGAGATGGATATCACCTCCCATGAGCTCCAAATCAGCGTTGAGCGGTCCCCAGTCCAAACGTTTCCATCGGCCCCTCGCAAAGTCCGCTTTCAGTTGCAGGTCCGCATGACGCAGAAAGTCGTTTATCCCTCCACTCTCGCCACCAAAAAAAGAAAATTTTTCTTTCCGCAGGAAATCGGCGGCATCAACATAATCGGAAGAGACCGAGATTTGCCCCAGAAGACCGTCCCATCCCAACAAATCCCCCTGGATGGAAAGAAGGCTTTTTCCGACCCTCATTTTCCATTGAGGAATGAATATGCGCTCGCCCGAAAACTGCCAGGTAAAATCACATTCAGTGACCGGCGAGGGTAGCTGTTCAGGGGCAAAGGCGATATGCTTCCCCTCGATACGACCGGTCACCTGGGTAGACAGGGGGACCCGTGTGAAGACATCCATGTTCAGGGAGACACTCATTTGGCCCTCGGCGGGCGCGGTGTCGGGACTGACCCTGATCCCTAGGTCCTCCAATAAAAAAGAAATCGCGGAGACCTTCAGCGGACGCAATTCTTGAAGGTCTCTGTTGAATGAACCCGAAACCAGCAAGGAAGAACCGCCGAAGTCCCCCTGGATTTTGTTTAAGTCAATCCACCCGTCGCGTCTGAAATCAAAATCAAAGGAGATCATATCCTGCTTCCCGGGGGGATCTATGATAAGGCCGGCCGTCCTCAGGGTGATGCCTTCAAGATCGGCTTTTCCCTGACAGGACCACCGATCGCCTTGTCTCACGATGGCCACCTGGGAGGGAAGAGGTCCGCTGAAGCTCAGCGGGATAAGTGCTTTTCGGTTCAACAGGGGAAGCGCTTCGTTCATGTCAATATCGGCGGACACATTGGCCCACTGGATGGGAAAATTCTTCTCCGCCTCGCCTAAAATTCCAATGGCATGAAAGGTGGAATTTCCCCATGATCCAATAGCTCCGAAGCGATTCTGCTCATCCCGGTTGACATGAAAATCAACTTGCTTCAGGGAGACTGGAAGACGAAGGCGATCCTGTTCGATAAGGACATTCTTGAAGAGGAACTCGCCCTTTCTGGTCCGGGGAAAGTGCCATCCTTTTTCATAACGAAAGCTGGCGAGACATTCCACTTTGCCGGATATAGGCCCCATCTCTTTAAGGGCCCGAATAATATCGGGCGGGATAATGTCCATATGCTTCTGCCGCATCAATTCGTGGAGGTCGAAGCTGCCGTCCAAAAGGACGTCATAGACCGGACTATCCCCGGCAATCCCCGCAACAAAAAGATCCGATCCTCTCAGGAAAGACCGCCCGAAGGCCGCTTCCAGGCCTGCGACCTTGAAATCCCCATTCTCAAAAAGGACATCTGCAGAGACATCTTTAAACGGGAGCTCCATGCCCATGCCGAAGACGGTGAAGGCCTTGCATGCAACCCTCATAGACAATGCCGATCGATTTTCCGGAAGTCCGAGCTCCCGGAACTGACTCACCCTTCCATGAAGCAGAAGACCATCCAGCCGAGTTTTGCCCTGTAAAAGAAGGGGGAAAAGACGGTTACCGAGCCAGGAAGGCAATATCGGGGTCGGGAAGAGTCTCTTGAAGATCTTAAAGTCCATGTAGGGACTCTTCACCTCCATCCGCAACAGAGGATTGTCCATCTGCTGAAAATTCAAATCCAGCGTCAGGGATAGGGCGGTGGTGCCTGTATCCATTTGAAGAGAAGGGACATGGATTTCGTATCGACCGACTCGAGATTTAAAATCGATGGAAAGGCTCGGCAGGTGATAAGACTTTTCTTCCTGATGGTTTCGTATCAGAAATCGGAGCGTCTTGGCGTCAATCCTCCCCGTTACCGAAAGAGGGCGGGCAAGGCTGCCCGCAATCTTAAGGTTGGTTTGAAACACCCCTTTTTTCATCAAGACGGCATCTGGCCACGGAATCCAGTTCAGAGGCGTACTCGCCGACTTGAGGGTCATATCCACGGTGGGCGCAATCTGCCTGCGGAGATCATGGAGCATGTGACCGGCGAGATGAAAGGGGGCTGTCTCCCCTTCAAACCCGATCTTCCCCAGGCATCTCCACTCAATACGCATGACGGGATCCGTGCTTTTCAGACGTGCATCCCCGGAGAGGCCGTGAAGGAAAAAGCCCCTGTCCTTGAAATGCACCTGGCCGTCGGAAACTGAGACGAAACTCAACCCGGGGATCCAAAGTTGGGGGAAACCTTTGACGTCAGGACCTTTATTAGGATCCAGGAGAGCTTTTTCTTTTCCAAGGTCCAGCTCGATCACGGGTCGAATCAAGTACATTCGGACGGGTACGATCTTCCCCCGCATGAGATCCCCGGCGTCCAGAATGATTCTCACCTTTGCCGCCCTGATACCGCCTCCACCGCGTTGCTTTCCGACCTCCAGTCCCTGAACCAGGATACCGATGCCCTTCCACAGATTGAGCTCGATTTTGGCTGTGCGAATGGTCGATTCCGTCAGATCAGAAAGTTTTTTGACAAGGAAATCCTGAACCGACGGTCTTAAAATCAAGAAATGAAGGAAGAGGAGGACCGTGAAAAAAAGGAGGATCAGCAGAAGGGTTGTTTTGGCGATACGTCTTATCTTTTTGATGAACATGTTTCAAAGTAGTCCCGGAGAATCTTGGAGTGATCGAAGGCCAGGTTATCCGGCATCGAATGCGTTTTAAAAACAGCCACTTCCGCAGCATCATCCCGCGCCATGGGTTGCCCTTCGGCCTTTGCCACAAAGACAACCGTGATGGTGTGCATCCTGGGATCCCTGTCGGGATCGGAATAGGCACCCAACTGGCTTGTAAGTTCCACGCTCAGGGAGGTCTCTTCCAAGGCCTCTCTGACGGCGGCTGTCTCCAGGCTTTCGCCATAGTCCACGAAACCGCCGGGAAGTGCCCAGCCATAGGGGGGATTTTTTCTCCGGATGAGGACGATACCGCCCTCTAACTCAATGATAATGTCAACGGTCGGGAAAGGGTTGCGGTATTTCTCCACGACTTTTCCGCAATTGGGACATAAAATCTGATCTTTCATTTTGTCTTATTTTCCTTGAGCATTTGGTTCCTGACGGCGATGATCCGATGGACAGCGGTCAGGTGGGTCGATATGGCCAGAATGAGAAGGGTTCCTTTCATCAGGATCTCCCCAAACCCGGGAAGGCCCCCCAATAAAGACCCTATGATCAGCAGGACCATTCTTTCGGGTCGCTGCATCATGCCTCCCCGGCATTCTATGCCCAAACCTTCCGCTCTGGCCCTGGCGTAGCTCACCATAAAGGAACCGGTCACGGCCAGGAAGAGAATGAGCACAGTCCAGGGATGCGTTCCCCCATGCACCTGCGGATTATGATCCATCAAAGGGTTCGTCCCGCCTGAAAAATAATAGGCGAGACCCAGAAAAAAAAACATATCGCTGTATCTATCGAGGGTGCTGTCAAAAAAGGCACCAAAAATACTGGTCTTCTTTGCCTGCCTGGCGATCAGGCCGTCCAGGGTATCACAGATCCCGGCCGCAATCACCACCCAAGCCGCCCAAAAAAAGGCTCCGGAACTGTAAATAAATCCCGCCGCGGCACTCAGGATGAGACCGGTAATGGAGAGGGTATTGGGATGAATACCCGTTCGCGCAAAGAATTTACCCACGGGTGTAATGATCCTTAGGTATCTGTCCCTGTTTTTCTCATTTAAAAGGACAAACCGAGCCATGCCATGTATCACCCTGATTTTTCAATGCCGGGATTTATTGAAAATCAACAAACCGCAACAGGAGGAAGACTGAACACATCCAAACAATTTTCCTGTAACATTAGAAGTTAACAACGGTTAATCCGCCTGGCAACCCAAAATAGATAAAATAGCAAAGGGGTTTTTTGTTTTCAAAATGGTCATGGAAGGGACAGGTTCACTCAAAAAACGCAGTTTCGTTCAGTTTCTTTCAGACGCAGATTCACCTTTTTAGTGCTGTCTTTGAAATATTTCATGCCGCGACCTTCGCTGACAATCCTCAGGATGTCCTTAGGAACGGTCACGACGATTCCCGAGAGGCATGTGACGTGGGTTCCCGCAAAGGCCTCGGGGAGAAGAGGCGTGGAGGCACCCAGGAGAACCACTTCCCTGCAGGGGGCCGCAGCCTCCAGAAGACTGTCCACGGTGTGATTCAGGATGCTGGTAGAGGTGATCAACGCCACCTGACACTGGGGAAGCACTCGATAGGCCTCCTTTTCCGGGAGAAGGTCTCCCTGTTTTTCGGGAACCCTTTCAAAGATGGAGATTGAAGAAGTCCTTTTCTTGAGCCGGGGCAGCATGGGGCCAAAAAATCCCACCATGCCGACCTTGTCCTCGGGTTGAATGGAAATGATTTCCAGGCTGTCCCCTTCCCGAAGCGTCATTTTCATAGTATTGTTGAGGGCATTGGCCGTAGCCAGGCCGACCGCCGTTTCAACGGGGTCACTCGATTCCAGAAAGGGGAGCAGTTCAGAGGCCTCCCTTCCGGCCAAAGGAAAAAGGCTGGAGTAGACGGTGCACCCCTTTTTCGCCTCTTTATGAAAGGTGAGCGCGACACCTGCCTGACCGTTTTCCAGTAACACCGCCGTATAGCCCAATCCGATACGAACATCGCTTACCAGGATGCCTTTTGCCCCGGGCATGAGCCGGTCCCTGATCTTCTCATAAACCGCCATGTTGAGTTCCCCTTGTGTCTCGTGGTCTGTTTCCCCCTCTCCCGCCTGTCGAAAGCCTAACCAAACGATTCCTGCAAATCAACCCCGGAGGCCATTTCTTTTGTCTCAGCTCGGGATGGCAGATGGGATCAAGGCCATCACAGGGGAAGAGATGAAGCCTTTTATCGACTATCTTTCTGAGGCGCCCCCATCTTTGCCTGCAAGGCCTGCGTGGACCGTCGATATCTCTCGCCCGACAAAATGGTCAACGGGGTGACGATCGAGGGCGGTCCTTTCGTGGTGAACCTCGCGGCGAAGAGTGACACGACGCTTTCTTTTTGACATGCAGACGCATATCCTCCGAAAGATAAAAGGCATTAAGTTTCAGCCTGTTTCGGTCGATAGAATAGGAGATTCTGAAATAAAGACTCAGGAGGATGGGTATGGGAACGAATAATGCGGTTTTCTTGGAAGTTCTGGAGTGGTTCGACGATACGGGCAAGGAATTGGTCCACAGAATACCCGAGGAGGGTTCCGGGGAGATCAAGTTCGGGGCCCAGTTGACCGTCAGAGAGAGCCAGGCCGGGGTCTTTTTCTACCAGGGCAAGGCGGTCGAGGCCTTTGGGGCCGGGAGACATATGCTGAAGACGGCCAATATCCCCATCCTGACCAAGATTGCAAGTATCCCCTGGGGACTTTCCAGCCCGCTTCGTGCCGAAGTCTATTTCGTCAATCTGAAGACCTTTGCAAATCTCAAATGGGGGACCAGGGATCCGGTCGCTTTCAAGGACGATGAATTGGGGCTCATCCGGCTCAGGGCCTTCGGGGTTTTCAATGTCCAGGTCGTCCAGCCCATCCTTTTCATCAACAAACTGGTGGGCACCCAGGGCATTTACACCACGGCGGAAATAGAAGAATACCTGAATCGCGTCATCGTATCGCGATTCAATGACTACATGGGCGAAACCATTGATTCTATCTTAAATCTTCCTGCGAAATATGATGAACTCTCCGAAGGCATCTCGAAGCGCCTTCAGGACGATTTCAGCCGTTTCGGCCTCGGTTTGACCGATATTTATATCAACGCCATTACGCCTCCTCCGGAAGTCCAGCAGGCCATCGATGATCGGGCCAGAATGGGCGTCTTTAAAGACATGAACAAGCTCATGCAGATGAAGGCGGCCATGGCCATGGAAAAGGCCTCCGACGCCGAGGGCGGATCAGGACAGGGCATGGGTATGGGCATGGGACTGATGATGCCGGCCATGTTTTCCCAGTATTTTACAGGGGCCAAACCCGGGACCGGGCAGGGCCCGTCACAGGAGACTACGACCTGCCCCGAATGCAACAACACCATTCCCATTGACTCAAAATTTTGCCCGAGTTGCGGACACCAGCTCCTGGTCTTCGAGAAGTGCACAAACTGCGGTAAGAACCTTGCCCCCAACGCACAATTCTGTTCGCGTTGCGGCCATGCGGTAGAAGACAAACCAAAACCCAAAGTCTGCTCCAAATGCGGCAATGAGAACCTGACGGAATCCATTTTCTGCAATCATTGTGGAGAAAAACTATAGATCACTGGGAAATTGAGGATAGGGAAATGGCTTAGTCTTTTGAAACCCATTCAACGATGGATGGGTCATGGAAATCTCTTTTCAAAAGGTTACCCGGCTGGATTCGAATCGATCCGCGTGTTCACTTGACTCTCAAAACCTGACACAAATTACTCGTTATGCAACAGACCCGACTGCAAATCGAACATCAGTGTCCCCAATGCGGTGGCCCGATCACCCTGGAAGAAACGGATCATCTCATCGATTGTGAGTTCTGCAAGGTCAAATCCTTTCTCGTGGCCAGGGATCTTTTCCGGTATATGTTGCCTCACAAGGCGCCGGAGAATCGGGAACTGGTCTATGTTCCCTACTGGCGTTTCAAAGGTATGCTCTTTTCCTGCATTGAGGATGAAATCAGACAGAAGATTATAGACGTCAGCCATCAAGGCCTGGAATCCGGACATTTTCCCGCCTCCCTGGGATTGCGAAGCCAAACCTTGAAACTGCGATTTGTCACCTCTGAGGCCGAAGGCCGATTTTTGTCTCCACGCCTTCCCTATGACAAGTTCCTGGAAATCATCGAACACCGATTCAGTGAATTTCTGCCCAAGCCCATTTATCACCAGAGTTTTATCGGTGAGAGCCTGAGTCAAATCTTCGCCCCTTTCTATATCGATTCCAAGATCTACGACGCCGTCCTGAACCGGCCCGTATCTCAGGAACCCCCGGAGGGCTTAGATCTCCAGTCCTTCGACGGCGGTCGGCCCAAATCGGACGTCCAATTTCTTCCGGCCCTCTGCCCGGACTGTGGCTGGGACCTTGACGGCAGCCGGGATTCCCTGGTCCTTACTTGCAGGAACTGCAAATCCGCCTGGCAGGCCGGAAAAAAAGAATACACTCGGCTGAAATTCGCTTGCATGCCCGAAGACGGTAAAAACATCCTTTACCTGCCCTTTTACAGAATCAGGGCAGAAGTCGAGGGCATGACACTGGAATCCTATGCCGATATGGTGAAGGTCGGGAATCTCCCCAAAGTCGTCCAGGCCGCCTGGAAGGATATCCCTTTCCGTTTCTGGTTTCCGGCCTTCAAGGTCAGGCCCGAGGATCTCCTGCGCTTTTCCAAGTACCTGACCCTGTCCCAGCCACAAAATGAATTCGTTTCGACTCTCCCCGGCGGCCCCATGCAACCGGTCACCCTGCCGGTCAAAGAGGCCGTGGAAGGCCTCAAGACGACCCTGGCCAGTTTTCTGAAGCCGCCGGGACTCATGTTCCCGAAGTTATCCGGGGTTCAGATCACGCCAAAAAGCTATGTCATGATCTATCTTCCCTTTCATCTGAAGGGAAACGAACTGTCCCAGCCTGCCTTCAACTTGCGCATCAACCGCAATCTGCTCACCTTTGCCAGGAATCTTTAATTCTCAGCCAGATAATACCAGCCTTTGTGATTCTTTTTTAAATATTATATTTCGAAATACTTGTCCCCTCTTCCAACGTCAACACAGTCTGTGATGGGGATCAACCTTCCCCTGTCGACCCTAAGTATCCTCGCACTGGTGGTTGCGCGGTGATCATTCTCGAAATAACTGAGAAGAGGAAGTAGACCGCCGCTATCAAAGTCCCTGATGTTTTCCATGGCTTCCTTGAGACCCTCTGCCGTGAGCTTTCCCGCATCATCAGCCATCCTGGAAGCCTCCGCAGGAACCACGATATTCAACCAGCCCTCGATGTAGGCCAGAGTGGCCTGGTGTTGGGGATGCCATTTATTATGGTATTTAAATAAGTCTTCCATTCCCCGAACATCGGCACCGAAGGGAGCAAAGGGCTGGACACCGATGACACCTTCCGCGGCCTCCATCGCAAATATGGGCAGATTCTCTGTAATCACCCTGATATTTCCTATGAACTGCGACTTAATTTGCAACCTTTTTGCATCTTTTAAAATATTGGAGCCATTCAGGGCGCTCGATGTGATGAAAATGAAATCCGGATCGTATTCCTGGGCCAACAGGAGCTGCGGGACGGCATCGATCGTGGGCCAATTGACGATTTGATCCGGTCCGACGTCCACACCCAATTCGTCCGCAAAAAGCTTTGCGGCCTCCAAGGGGTCCCGACCATAAATGTTGTCCGGATACATGAAAACCACCTTAGGATTTCGGTGACTCTTGGACCACGTGTCACGAATATACTTGATCCCAACCCTCGCCATATCCGAATAGGTCGGTCCGAGGCTGAAATGGTAAGGATACTTTTTCGGATTGGTGAGTTTTGCCGTAAATGCACTCGTAAACATGAACATGCGTTCCCGGGTGGAGGCGGGCGCCAGGAATTGCGTTGTTTCCGTCGACTGCACATGGATTCCGGTGACATTTTCATCGTCTTTGAGCCGCCGGAAAGCATTCACGCCTTCCGTCACCTTGTACTTATCGTCATAAACAACGAGCTCTATGTTATTTCCGTTGATGCCTCCCCTTTCGTTGAGATAACGAACGGCATCCATCATCCCCATGGCAACCTGCTTTCCATAATCCGATAAGGTGCCCGTAAGGTCCAGTATCGCTCCCCACTTAATAGTACGAGCCCTTTGAACAAAGGGAATATCGAAGTTTTTCGCGCTTTTCACGCTGTTTTCCATCTGCACCAGATAGGCTTCCGAAATCATTTCCGCTTTCATGGGATTTCCGGCTTTGATGCATTCATAGATCTGGGAGTAGAAATGCATGGAAAGATCTACGCAACGGGGCACCTCATAGATCAGCCTCGTCGTTTCCGCTAAAACAGGATCAATATGCCGATAAAAGGCAACGTTGTAGTCATTTTGAGTGGCCTGAGCAATCGTCTCGAAAAAAGTCCGCGTTGCGGAGACAAAGAATTCTTTGGTTTGCACATTTTCTTCGACGAGCTCAATGGCTTCCAATAATCTGACCAAATCGTCTTGCGTTCTGTGAAGGGCGGCATTGAAGACCATTTTAGGCTCGATGGTCTTTCTGAATTCGATAAAAGCAAGGACGTGGGATTCCTCGATCTTGAAAAGACTAGCGAGGCTCTCCGATACAATCCGCCCTGCGTTGGGGGCGAGAAAGGCCCCGCCGCCCCGGCCCTTTTTAATCCGGACAAGGCCCATCCCCTCAAGGATCCTGAACGCTTCACGAACGCTGCCCCTTCCCACGGCTAAAGCCTCCTGAAGTTCCTTTACGGAGGGCAAGCTCTTCCCGGGCTGAATCTTTCCGGCTGCAATATCCTTTTTTATCACATTGACAATGTCTTCAACGATCACCGCTTAACCGCCTCCTCTCCCCAGGTGTTTTAGAAGTAGGACAATTAACCTGGAATTAGTATGATATTTTCTTAATCTATCGGTTTTCCCTTCAGAGGTCAAGCAGGCTTTCCTTTCGAACGGGGCTCCGTTGACAGGAAGAAGGGTAAGGTAAGGATACCGCTATATTTTCGGTATGTTGTGCGTCATGGATTAAAACTGGAAGAGCAATGTTATCCTGAATGGGGAGGAGAAAGCGGGATAAGTGGGGCATAAATTGTAATTCCTGTAATTTAATTTATCTTGACAGGCTCCATAATTGTAGTATCATTTATCTTTGTGTGGTATCATTGTTGAAACCACTGGATGAAATATCGACACGCGTCGATCAGTTTGTTTTACTGCGAGGGCCATCCGAAGTGACGACGCACCGGATAAGGAAGAAGGGTATAGAAATTCGCCCTCAGGAGAAGTTCCATGACCCCTTCCAAAGGCACCCACAACCGAACGCCCCCGCCAGTCTAGCACTCATCCGGGAATGGCTGACCGCTCCATCCTGAAATCTTTGATTTCCGGATGAACACCGGTCCAATTAAAATCAATTTTATTGCCGTTTCCAAGAAAAGAAAGGAGATTTTTTATGATTTGGTTTATTTGGTTTGCTTTGGGTGCTTTCACCCTATTTATCTTCCAAGCCTTTAACGGTCGTTTAAAAGCGAAAAAAATCCAGTTGCCCTGGTATGCATGGATAGCGTTCTGTGTGTGGTATGGGTTGATATTCCTGGGCCTGGACCTGGTGATCCTGAGCCTATACGAAGGGGAGGCCAGGGCCGCCGCCATACTGGGCATGATTTTTGCCGCTCTGTGTTTATTCTCTCTGCCCATTCTCAGGAAAATGATCAACGTCCGGCAAGCGGGAAATCGTGCCGTCACAAAGGAGGTGCATGCATCATGAATTTTACCAGAAGAAATTTCTTACAAGCTGGAGCCGCCCTTGCCGCCGCCTTTGGCGCCTCAAAGGCCAAACCCTTTTTAGGCACCGGGATTGCCGAGGCCAAGGATGTTGAAACACCGTCGTATACGATTACGGATGCCTGTGAAAGATTTGATCAGAAGAACACCATGTTCGTTCGTGCCTTCTGGGATAAGGAATACATGAAAAGACGGGCAGCCCTCAAACAACGGGATTTGAACCTGGAGCAGGAATTGGATGCCATTGCGCTGAATTATGCCGGCTGGTGGCGGCAGAACCTTGCCGGTCCTTTTTGTTCCTTTGGCGCCCCTTGCGCACCGCCCTTGATGAGATGGGACGACGAACTTGTTGAAATGACCCCGAAACAGGCCGCCCTCTATTCGAAAAAAGGACTCAAGCCCACCGATAATCCCATGGAATTTGCCGACAAGCCCGCTGATTTCAGATACGAAGCAACCCCGGAGGTCCTGAGCAGAAAGGTCAAGAACGCAGCCAAATTTTTTGGCGCAAGTCTTGTAGGCGTTACGAAACTCAACCCCAAATGGGTTTACTCCACATATCTTGATTTACGCGAACGCCGGATCAAAACCTGGTCGAAAGACCCCGCACAGTTCAAATATGCTGTTTCCATAGGTATCAGTATGGATTATGAGGCTCAGAGAGACATTACCAGTTATTTTGCATCTGCGAGCACGGGTCTTGGATATTCGAAGATGGTCGAGGTCTCTTCGTCCGTGGCGAAATTCATACGAATGCTGGGTTATCCGGCCATACCGGTTGGAAACGACACCTGCACGAATGTCCCTATTGCCATCGATGCCGGCCTCGGTGAACTGGGTAGAAACGGTATTGTCATAACGCCTGAATTAGGTCCCAGAGTCAGACTGTGCACCGTCTTGACCGATATGCCTCTGCAACCGGATAAACCCATTGAATTCGGTGTCAAGGAGTTCTGCAAGAATTGCGGTAAATGCGCAGAGTCCTGCCCCAGTGGAGCCATATCCAAGGGCGAGCTGACGGATCAGCCCAACAATCGTTCCAATCGGCCCGGCATTGTGAGGTGGCCCGTAAACGCTGAAAAATGTTTTGATTTCTGGCATGTCAATCGTTCCGCCTGCAACGTGTGTGTGGCAGTCTGTCCCTTTAATAAAAAGTCGGACATATGGTTCCACAGGCTGATGCCGAATTTCATTGAAAAATCGGACATGGGTGTCATCGACTACCTGTTCGTGAAACTGGACGACCTGCTCGGGTACGGAACAAGGAAACGCTTCAAGTTATAATATTTTTTTTGCTGACTGTTACCAGCCCGGCCGACTGGAGCATGTTCGAAGACTCCGGTCGGCCTTTTGTTATGATGGTGCGCGGTTTTTTTCGACCGCGAACAGACTTGCCTTTTTAAAGAGCCGTGACGGAATCCCCGGATCTTTCTTTTGGTCCGGTTCTTGCGAGTCAACCCATAAGTATAGGCCGCTTACCGTTTCGGGTTACATGTAGCCCTGGCCTGTTCAGGAAAAAATCAGGATATCTTCCTCATATGAAATCGAATACAAAGTCCATCCTCTTTTCTCTGATCTTTACAGGCGGCCTCGTCGCCGCAATGATCTGCGGCAAAATGTCCTACCGGGAGCCCGCATATACCATTCCGGTCCGGGATCTGATGGGAAAGTCATTCGAGGAGGATGATCTCAAACTTAGAATGGTGGACCCTGAAATCCCAAAGCTTTATGAAGTCTTTCGGGCCGGGGAAAAGGTCAGGGTGGCCTATGTCTGTGTAGGGGAGGGTTACGGCTACGAGGGCCCCATTTTGACGGCTGTAGCGGTGCATCCCGAGGGTTTCGAGATTATCGGAACGGCGATCATTCAACACAAAGAATGGCCTTCGTGGATAGCCAAGATAGAGCAAACGGATCTTCTGGGAAGGCTCAAAGGGAAAAAAATTACTGATTATTTCGCTCTTGGAAGGGATGTCGACGGCGTAAGCGGTGCCACTATCTCCACGCGGGGTATTGTCAGGGGTATCAGAGAATCGGCCCATTTTCTTGCCGTCCGGCAATTCGGATTCAAACCTCGGGAGCTGGGGTTCTTCGCGCATATCGGGCTCAAGGAATTCCTCGTCTTCATGATCTTTTTTGCAGGGCTCTACGCGGCCTTCAAAAAAAAGACAAGATGGCGACGTCCGATCCTTTTTTCCTCAGGAATCGTCCTGGGATTCTGGCTAACAGCGCCTTTGACCCTGGGAAAGATCGGCTCCCTTCTGATGGGCCGTTTCCCGCCACTCGCAGAAAATATCATTTGGTACATCATCGTCGTGGGGGTGACGGCGGCGACCCTGATTGGCGGAAAAAATTTCTATTGTTACTGGCTTTGCCCTTTCGGTGCGGTCCAGGAAGCCCTTTCCTTTTCAGGGATCAACCTGAATCGCCCCGGAAAAAGGATCGCAAAACTGGGCCGGGTCCTTGGAATCGTCGCGATGTGGACGGGTTTGGTCATCATCTTTCTGTCCGGCACCCCTTCTCTTGGAAGCTTTGAGCCCTTTTCAACCATGTTCGGATTCAAGGGGGGCGGCTTTCGATGGCTTTTATTGGTTTTTTTCCTGTTGGCGGGGATACTTCTTACGCGTTTCTGGTGTCGTTTCTTCTGCCCTGTCGGTGCCCTTCTCAGGCTGTTGGCCAAGACAAAAAGGCTCTTCAGGGCCCCAAAAAAGGAACCTGATGGGGCAGGCAAGAAAAATATGAAATGGCATTTTACCCTCAAAGACGCCGTCTTCCTACTCCTCTTTTCTCTGGGAGCTTCCTTGATAGTGCTGGTGTGGCTGGAAGGGGCGGGTTGATGGTTTTCGCCCGCTTGTCAACGATAAGGCCTGCCACCGAACGTCTTTTAGGAATAAATGAATTCCTAATATCCAAAAGCGACAACCAGATCATCACCGGATACCTTTTTGCGATGTCGAGACATCAGGGAAGGTAAAAATATCGGCAAGCTCCCTGGAACTGCCGGTTGCATGCCGGCGCGGCGTCTACCTTTATGAGTCTTGGAAAAGTATGACTTGAATCTGGCAAAAAACCAGGTATTGGCACCCCCTTCCGCCCTTGATCTAAGAGGTCGTCGGACGAGAGCGGAGAGGGTTCTGGCCGGATATAAATCACCATAATAGGCCAAAAGTGTTTATTTTTCATATTTTTGGCTTGACATGATACTGCAAATCGGGCCAAAATATCGTTGTTATGAGCTTAGACCTTATTATTGGACGCAGAGAGGAAAAGGCGATTTTAGAAACGGCTTCCCGGTCGCCTGATCCCGAATTCGTTGCGGTTTACGGTCGACGTCGTGTCGGCAAGACCCATTTGGTCAGGGAGTTTTTCGGAGATGCCATCTGTTTCGAAATCATTGGGAAACATGGCGCCAGCCTGGGAGACCAACTGGACAACTTTGCACAAGCCCTTGGCAAGGCGATTGGAATGGGAATCCAACCGCAGAGACCTTCCTCATGGTCTGAAGCGTTTCGCCACTTGGAGCAGTTTCTGGAATCCTCGGTAAAGAAAAAAAGAAAAGGAAAAAAGGTTGCATTTTTTGACGAATTGCCCTGGCTAAACACACCTCGGTCAAAATTTCTCTCCAGCCTGGAACATTTTTGGAACAGCTGGGGATCACGGCAAAGGGACTTTATCTTTGTCATTAGCGGTTCTGCGGCTTCCTGGATGCTCCAAAACATCGTGCGGGCAAGGGGAGGATTGCATAATCGTCTGACCCGTCAGATTCGCCTACTCCCTTTTACGCTCCGTGAAGCGCAGGAGCTTCTTCAATCTCGACGCGTGGGCCTGACATCCTCACAGATTGTCGAACTGTATATGACTATGGGAGGGGTCCCCCATTACCTGAAGCAAGCGGAACCGGGACTATCGGCCGCGCAGATTATCGATAAGACGTGCTTTTCTTCTCAGGGACTTCTCCGCGACGAGTTCGCCAAACTATACGCTTCGCTTTTTGAGGATGATGAGCAGCATCGGAAGATTATCAAGACGCTCGCCAAAAAACGACAAGGATTGACGCGTAACGAAATTCTCCAGTTGATCGGTCTCCGATCCGGAGGCAGCGCGAGCCGCCGGATTGAAGAGCTGGAGGAATCCGGCTTTATTCAGTCTCACATTCCTTTTGGAAAAAAGGCCAACGACGCGCTCTACCGGCTTTCCGATGAGTATTCCCTGTTCTACCTCGACTGGATCAGCAAGCTGGGGAAGAGATCGCCCGGTGAAGACTACTGGTTGTCGAAACGGAATACGCCGCGTCGAAGGACCTGGGCCGGCTATGCCTTTGAAACCCTTTGCCTCAAGCATGTGTCGCGTTTGAAAGCGGCCCTTGGAATCGCGGGGGTGGAAACAACAGAGGCGCCCTGGCGCTATCAGCCTTCTGAAAAATCCGAGATTCCGGGTGCACAAATTGACTTGTTGATTGATCGGCGTGATGATGCGATCAACCTGTGTGAGATGAAGTTTTCAGAAACAGAGTTCACGATTGATAAGAGTTACAGTAAGGATCTCCAGCGTAAGCTGGATGTTTTTAGAAGGGTTACAGGTACCCGGAAAAACATCTTCGTGACAATGGTGACGACTTTCGGAGTGACAAACAACGCTTATGCGAAAGAACTGGTGGCGCATTCATTGACACTGGAGGATCTTTTTTAAGAGGGGTATCTGCAGCCAGAACATGGGAGTTGAAGCGTATTTTGGCCGAGGACACCTTTCTTTATCGAGCCAAAAAGCCGATACAATCTCGGGGGCTTGGTCTATCTTTGTTTGATATTCCCGGTTGAGTTCTCCTCGCCTGCACCCGCCCTCATTCCTCGACTACACTGCCGACAGGTTACCTTGAACCACCACCGGAGCATTGATGCATGTCCTGCACGAACCCCCTCCCCCTCCAATTGAAAGCCTGCGGATAATCTATTCTTGGAATCCATCGCACTGAAAGGTTAATGACAAAAGCTATTGAAAGAAACTTAGTTTACCCATATGTCGGACATATCATAGGTTTTTCCCCTACCCGATACCCTTATCGCACGAAAAGGTATCGCGATTACCTGGCCAACCTCCATCCCACATCCCCGATACCCACACATTACAATATCCTTGACATCCATCACAGAAAAGGACTAAATAAGCTATATTTAAAAACTTTTCATATAATTTTACTCATCCAGACATAGGCAGAAATACTCATATGGCAAAAAATAAATCAGCCATCCAAACGCTGTTGTTCGATTCCTGGAATTTTAAGGGTGGCATACGGCATATACGGGCTGAGCCAGGAAGCACTTGCCCCGGAGCATAGAGTGAGTTATGCCATCGTCAATCGACGGGAAAACGGCCATTCCAAGCCGACCAAGTTGGATTGGCTTAGTTGGATGCCTTTTGCACAAAAATGACCCAAGAAGGAAAACTGAACCTTTGAGCCTTACAGACTACCAGGCCAAATATTTTGCCCATGAGCTGACCCGGCGCTTCCCACCGGACAGTGTCGAGAGAATGACCGTAGGATTCGCAGATGCCCAGGTTGCAAGGAACACCTGTCAGGTCGATATAGCCCGATGCCGGAGGAAAAACCCTGACAGGACAGAAACAGATCAAAGCCCTGGAAGCGCAGCGCAATCAGAAGCGACGTTCCCTTTTCGGTGCCCAAGATGAATTTGATCACCAGCGGGAGGAGTTGATCGCGAGGATTGAAGGGAAGTATCAGCAACACACAGAACTCGCTCAGCTCTTTGAGATTCGGTGGAGTCTCAGTTAGGCATGCAATGGAGGCATTTATGGAAGTCCCGGAAAGCTATCGCAATCGTGAACAGACCTATGTCAAGCACCACCTACTCCGGACATACTTGGAACGCTTATTCATGATTATAGGCCAATACCAGAGCGTTATTCGCTACGTGGATTGCTTTTCCGGGCCATGGAGCGAGCAAGACGAGAACCTTCAGGATACTTCGATAGGTATTTCCCTTGAGATTATGCACAAATGCCAGGACGGTTTAAAGGGCATGGGCAAAAGAGTCGAATTCCAGGCGCTTTTTATTGAAAAAGATAAGCGAGCATTCGAAAAACTCGAAGATTATTTGGAAACAACTGCCTCAGAGGATATAATTACTACCGCCCGGAACGGAGAGTTTTGCGATTTACGGGAACAAATCCTAAACTGGTGCGGGGAAGATGATTTCACTTTTTTCTTTATCGACCCGAAGGGGTGGAAAAAGGTTATAGAAATCCATACACTCGAACCGTTTCTTAGACGACCCAATTCCGAATTCTTGATCAATTTTATGTATGATTTTCTGTTACGAACCCACACCCAGCAATCTTTTCAGGAGGATATGCGGGAAATATTCGGCAATGTTCCGGAGACTACCGGAATGATGCCAAAGCAGAAAGAATTGCATCTGATCAACATGTACCGTTCCCGCCTCAAGCAAATCGCGCCTTCACGAGGGGGCGTTCCCCGTACCGCACATGTACCGATACTCTATCCTCTTCGCGACCGAACCTTGTATCATTTGGTCTATTTGACGAGGCATGCCAAAGGAATCGCCGTTTTTATGGAGGCCTCGGAAAAACTAGAACTTGTCCAAAGGCGGGCGCGTGAACAAGCCAAACACGAACACCGAGAGTCTCGCACAGGCCAATATGAATTCGATTTCAAATTTTTCAATGAATCGAAAAGTTTGGAGAGCGTCGATCTTACAGAGGTCAGATCTTATTGGTTGCAAAAGTTTTCGTCTCATCCACGGAGATTCGGCATTGAACAACTGGCCGACATGATCGAGGAAACAGGATGGTTTGAAAGTGATTTTCAGGCGGCCTTTGGAGAACTGGTCCGCCAAGGAATTGTGGCAAATCTGGATGACGAGACAAACCGACGCAGAAAGAAATATGTTCATTTCGATGCCCATCATAACCAGGGCGAACATTTAATAAGGTTGAAATCATGAGCACAAAAACATCCATTGAATGGACCGAACGGACCTGGAACCCGACGGTTGGTTGCAGTAAGATCTCATCTGGCTGCGCCAATTGTTACGCTGAAGCAATGGCGCGACGCCTAAAGGCAATGGGCGTGAGAGGTTACGAAAACGGGTTTAAACTGACACTCCTGCCCGAGCGGCTTGAAGAGCCTCTTAGGCGCAAACAGCCGACCACCTATTTCGTCAACTCCATGAGCGACTTGTTCCACGCTGATATCCCTGACAGCTACCTTCGAAAAGTATTTGCGGTAATCCGGAAGTCACCCCGGCATACCTTTCAAATCCTGACCAAACGCGCCGAGCGGATGGCTGAGTATTTTCAGGGTCAGGCGCCACCCCCTAATGCCTGGCTGGGCGTAACGGTGGAAAATCACGCCGACGGCATTCCTCGACTCGACTATTTGAGGACCGTTGGCGCACGCATCCGTTTTGTTTCTGCTGAGCCTTTGTTGGAAGACTTGGGCGTTGTCGACCTATCCGGCATTCACTGGGTGATCGTGGGCGGTGAATCAGGCCCAAAGGCACGACCGATGAAGCGTGATTGGGCATTGAAAATTAAAAAACAATGTGATGCTAAACAAGTGGCTTTTTTCTTTAAGCAGTGGGGGGGATGGGGCGCCGATGGCAAAAAACGGGCTAAAAAACAAAACGGTCGCCTGCTTGATGGCCGCACCTGGGACGCCGTGCCTGTGACGCCTCCGCACGCACTCTTTGTTCCGCGCGAAGACGCGAAGGCGCGAAGAAAAGACATGGCATACGGATGATGAAAACCTTACCTGGATATTTACTAGTAGCGATTTCGAAAAACTTCTTAGCTCCGGAACGGACACCAAACTTTCGCGGCCACGCGCCTTCGCGTGGAAATTGACATGAACAAAAAGCAAAAACTGGAACTCACCTGGATCGGAAAAGAGAATCGACCTAAACTGGAGCCGCGCTTACTGCTGGAAGACTCGGAGATGTCCTACCACGCCAAGCACAGAGTAACGGATAAGGATATCTTCGACAACCGATTGATCTTCGGAGATAACCTGCTGGCTTTGAAGTCATTGGAGCAGGAGTTCGCGGGGAAGGTGAAGTGTGTGTTTATAGATCCACCATATAACACCGGCAGTGCTTTTGAACAATATGATGACGGATTGGAGCACTCCATCTGGCTTTCTTTAATCCGCGATCGATTGGAGATTATTCATCGTTTAATGTCGGACGATGGTTCTCTTTGGATCACTATTGATGATAATGAAGCACACTACCTTAAAATCATTTGCGATGAAATCTTCAGAAGGACGAATTTTGTTGCAACTTGCGTCTGGGAAAAAGATAAGGGAGGGAGAGGTGATGCCGATATTTCCTTATCCCATGACAACATACTAGTTTACGCTAAAAATTGAGCTCTTTGGTCAAAACATAGGAATTTGTTACCACGCACAAAGAATCAGTTAAATAGATTTAAAAATCCCGACAATGATCCCCGCGGGCCTTGGAGGCAAGGTGATGACGGCACTGCTAAAAGTGGTTCTGAAAAGCAGCGTTTCCCAGTTACCCTGCCATCAGGGCGTGTTGTTACACCACCTCCAGGAAGGTATTGGGCTTTTGCACAAAAAACCTTAGAAAAGGCGAGATCCGAAGGGCGTGCTTACTTTGGCTCAGATGGAGATAGACTCCCAATTATTAAGCGATATCTAAGTAAAGTTCGACAAGGAATAGCCCCTCGAACATGGTGGTCAGCAGATGAAGTTGGAACTAATCAACAAGCAAAAAGAGACCACCTTAACAAACTTCTTGCAGGCATTGAGCCGTTCGCGACACCGAAGCCAGAAGGTCTCATTCATAGGGTTATTCATATCTCAACTAATCCTGACGATATTATTCTCGACTCTTTTGCCGGTTCCGGAACTACCGGCGCGGTGGCTCACAAGATGGGCCGACGCTGGATCATGGTGGAGTTGGGGGAGCATTGCCACACCCACATCATCCCGCGGTTGAAAAAAGTGATTAATGGCGAGGACCCCGGCGGTATCACCAAGGCTGTCAACTGGAAAGGCGGTGGCGGTTTCCGGTACTATCGCCTAGCGCCGTCGCTGCTGGAAAAGGACAAATGGGGCAACTGGGTGATTAACAAGGGCTATAACGCCGCCATGCTGGCCGAAGCCCTGTGCAAGCTGGAGGGGTTCATCTATGCGCCCAGCGATTCGATCTACTGGCAGCACGGTTATTCCACGGAGCAGGATTTTATCTATGTGACCACGGCCAACCTGAACCATGATCAGCTTCAGCAGCTTTCCGACGAGGTCGGGCCTGATCGCAGCCTGTTGGTGCTCTGTACCGCCTTTCGCGCCCGGGCAGACCGCTACCCCAACCTGACCGTCAAGAAGATCCCCAAGGCCGTTCTCACCCGCTGTGAGTGGGGCCACGACGACTACAGTCTGCGGGTGGAAAACCTTCCCCAGGCACCGCCGCCCAAAGGGCAGATTGAGCTCTTTGATGAGGAGCCGGACTGATGGATGTGGTCCTTTACAATACTGAAGACGGGATCGTGCAGCTGGAGGTTCATCTTGAAAAAGAAACGGTTTGGCTGACCCAGGACCAAATGGCTGAATTGTTCGGCAGGGAGCGCTCGGTTATCACCAAGCATGTACGCAATGTGTTTAAGGAAGGTGAACTCGAAGAAGCGGCAGTTCGTGCAAAATTTGCACATACTGCGGCCGACGGCAAAACCTATCAGGTGCAATATTACAACCTGGATGTCATCATCTCGGTGGGCTACCGGGTCAAATCCACACGGGGCACCCAATTTCGCCAGTGGGCCACGCGAGTCTTGCGGGAGCATCTGGTGCGCGGTTTCACAGTGAACGAGCATCGCTTGCGGGAGCAGGACCGGAAACTGGCCGATTTGCGCCGTACGGTCGGCCTGCTGGAACAGACCCTGGTCAATCAAGCTATCGGCCTGGATGAGGCCAGAGGGCTTTTGCAGGTGGTCACCGATTATGCCTATGCCTTGACCACCCTGGATCGTTTCGACCACGGGACCCTGGCCATCGAACAAACCACCAGACCGGCGCCCTATGTGATGACCTATGAGGCAGCCATGGAAATTGTGGATGCAATGAAAAGCGGGTTCGGAGGGCTGTTCGGCCTCGAAAAGGATCAGGGGTTTAAAGGTGCCCTGGGCACCATCTATCAAACATTCGACGGCAAAGAGCTTTATCCGAGCATCGAGGAAAAAGCCGCCAACCTACTCTACTTCGTTGTTAAGGATCATGCCTTCAGCGACGGTAACAAACGCATCGGGGCCGCTTTGTTCATCACATTTCTGGCCGGAAACCGGGCGCTCTACCGGGAGGACGGTTCCAAGCGGATTGCCGATAACGCGCTGGTGGCGTTGACGCTGCTCATTGCCGAGAGCCGGCCAGAGGACAAGGAAACCGTTGTCAAAGTGATCGTGAGCCTCATCAACCGTGCCAACGCATAACCGGGAGCATTTGAATGAACCGACACGTTAACGCCATATCCGGCCGCCTGAGTCTGCGCCCCCCCAGCGTCTCTCACTGGAGATCATCCATCGTATCACCGAAATCGCCCCGCCCGGAAAGGACGCCGACACGGCCGCTCAGCTTGCGGCAATCCAAAGCGAATTTTCCTCGGTGACGGACTTCGATCGCGAATTTCCCTCCCTGTGCTTTGCCTTGGCCACCGGTGTGGGAAAAACACGCCTGATGGGTGCTTTTATCAGTTACCTGTACCAGGCCCACGGCATCGGAAACTTTTTTGTGCTGGCGCCCAATCTGACTATTTATAATAAATTAATCGCCGACTTTACCCCCAATACGCCCAAGTATGTGTTCAAGGGTATCGCTGAATTCGCCGTTCATCCGCCTACGGTGATCACGGGGGACACCTATGAGAGTGGTGTGGGTGTCAGAGAAGAGTGGCGGCGGCAAAGACTGTTGCCCGGGATGGAGGCATACGACGGCGTTCATATCAATATCTTCAACATCTCGAAGATCAACTCCGAAGTGCGCGGCGGCAAGTCGCCGCGTATCAAGCGCTTGTCCGAATACATCGGCGAGAGCTACTTCGACTACCTGGCCGGGCTTCCCGATCTGGTACTGCTCATGGACGAATCCCACCGCTACCGCGCCAGTGCCGGGATACGGGCCATCAACGAGCTCAAACCCATCTTGGGATTAGAGCTGACCGCCACCCCCTTTGTGGAGACCAGCCGCGGCGCGCTGCCTTTCAAGAACGTGATCTATGACTACCCCCTTGGCAGGGCCATGGCCGATGGTTTTGTAAAAGAACCGGCGGTGGTGACGCGCAAGGATTTCAACCCGGCCGGCATGTCGCCCGAGGAGATTGAGCGGCTGAAACTGGAGGACGGCATACGCCTCCACGAGAGCGTCAAAGTGGAACTGGAGACCTACGCCCGAGAGAGCGGCAACCCCATTGTCAAACCCTTTCTGCTGGTCATTGCCCGCGACACCACCCATGCCGCCCAGCTGCTGCAATCGATCCAGTCCGATAACTTTTTTGAAGGCCGGTACAAAGACAAGGTGATCCAGGTGGATTCCAGCCGGACCGGCAAGGACGAAGAGGAGATGATCGCGCGTCTGCTCAAGGTGGAACAGACGGATGAACCCACCGAGATCGTCATCCATGTCAACATGCTCAAGGAGGGCTGGGACGTCACCAACCTTTACACCATTGTACCGCTCCGAGCGGCCAATGCGCGCATTCTCATCGAACAGTCCATCGGCCGCGGCCTGCGCCTGCCATACGGCAAACGCACCGGGGTGATGGCGGTGGATCGTTTGAACATTGTGGCGCATGATAAATTCCAGGAAATCATCGACGAGGCCAACCGTCCCGATTCCTTGATCCGAATTCAGACCGTAGTTTTGGACGAGGCGGAACTGGGCCGAAAAACAGCAACGATGCTGTCGCGGCCAAGACTTGCGGAAAAGCTGGGATTAAAGCCTCATCATATGACGAGCAACACCCGCCTGGCCGGGCAGGATGAACCCCCGGTATTCACGAAACCTGAAGAGCAGAAGGTGGCCCAAACGGCCTGGGAGATGATCCGCAAACTGGAGAATCAGCCCCGGAAGCTGCCGAGTGTGACCCATTTGCAGAAACCGGAGATTCAGGCTGCTATTGTCAAGGCAGTGGAGGAGCGGCAACCTCCGCCCGAACAAATGGCCCTGGAGGGTTTCACGAAAATGCCGGATATCGCAGCTGTAGTAGCCAAAACCATTGAGGTGGTGACGCAGCAGACCATTGACATCCCGCGTATCCAGGTGGTGCCCAAGGGAGAGGTGAAAACGGGATTCAGCCTTTTCACCCTGGAGTTGAAGGCGCTGAATTATCCCGCAGTTTCCGATGAGCTGTGGATTCAGCATTTGCGCACCAGTCAATTGGAAGTATTGGCCCTGAGGCGTGGCGGCATCGAGGAGGCGCGGCTGGAAGATTATGTGGTCAGCGGCCTGATGGATTTCGATGACATCTCCTACGACGACCATGCCGACCTGCTCTACGACCTTGCCGGTCAGACAGTGCGGCATTTTCAAACCTATTTGTCCGAAGAGGAGACGCGTAAGGTTTTACGCTGCTACCAGCGCGATATCGCAAAATTTATTCATGCCCAGATGCAGTCCCACTACTGGGAGGAAGCGGTTGACTATGAGGTGAAGGTCAGCAAGGGCTATACCGAACTGAAAGAGAGCGCCTATTCTTATTCGGTCTCTGAACCGCCTGTTGATTATCGTGTGTCACCCGAGGACAAGAGCAATATGGCCAAGCACCTTTTTGGTGGCTTTACGCGTTGCCTCTATCCGGTACAGAAGTTCGACTCGGAGGCCGAGCGCAAGCTTGCCATGATCCTTGAGCGGGATGCGATCAAGTGGTTCAAGCCTGCAAGGGGACAATTCCAGATCTTTTATCGGCAGAGTGCCGACTATCTCGAATACCAGCCGGATTTCGTGGCTGAAACCCTAGATACGATTTTCATGCTCGAACCTAAAGCCAGCAACCAGATGGCTGACCCCGTCGTACTTTCCAAGAAAGAGGTTGCCGTGAAATGGTGCACCAATGCATCGAACCACGCACAAAGGTATAGCGGCAAGCCCTGGCGATATGTACTGATCCCACATAATGAAATTGCGACAAATATGACACTGGATGCCTTAGCGACCAGGTTCGGGGAGTGAGAGCATCGTTGGTGCAGCATCCTTCTCAATAAGACATGTGCCGGTGGTAAGTTTCCCTAAGTAAACTACTTTGATGAGATGAGAGACAGGGGACATTGTCAACTGTATTGCATAACTTCTGTCTACTGATAATCGGAATCCGCCTATTTCCCCCATTTCGCCTGAGATATCTGCGATAGATCACAGCCTCATTCAAAACTGTGATAAGAGAGTGATATCCAAACCGCCACCCACTTGGCTGGCTGATCGCTTCCATTGTCCTGATGCGAATCATTGGCGCAGAAGGCTGATGGCCATCAGCAAAAAGAATAGAGAAACAAAAAACTTAGCTGGGTGCTAAACATCCCGCAGGTCGGGGCTGACCGTTCCATTCAGAATCATCTATTTCTTGATGGAAATTGAATCACTCAGAAAAAAAGTGTTCATTAAATTATGATAACCTCGCGGGCCTTCCCGCTGGGATGCCGTAGAAATCCATCTTCGGTATTACCCGAAACGGTGGTCCTGGTCACGGATGATACATTTCACCCATCATCGCCTGCCGTTGCGGCAGGGCGCTATGGAAACGCCCTACAAACAAGTGCAGATTTCCTTTGTTGAGGGAAGGATAAGGGTCGAGCAGGTAAGAAGAAAAGAGAAGTACGATCCGGTCATCAATGACAGGCGGGATGCCAAGCGACGCCGTTTCGTCCCCGGCTGTTTTTAAAGAGGACCGACCAGAAGTTTCTGACCCGGGACGATCGTCCCATTCTTGTCGAGTTTGCTGTTGAGACGGCGAAGGTCGTTAATCGACAAACCATACTTCTTGGCAATACCGAAAAGGCTGTCTCCGGAACGTACGGTGTGGTAGCGCTTTTTCGAGGTCTTCGAGACATCACCGGAGGAAGATGTCTTCTTCCGGAGGGCCTCGATTTTCTTGTCGGCCCGGTTGACGCCTGTTTTCAAGCCCTTGAGAGAGTTATCCATTCTGTCGATGTCCTTCCGGATACTCTCCATTTGCTTGCCGAGTTCGGGGACCCGGTCCATCATGCCTTCGATGCGTGTCATCCTGTCATCCAGTTGGCTGAGACTGCCCTGAATCGCCGTCAGTTCATCGGGCGATATGCCCTTTCCTCCCCGAAAGAGGAGAATGATGACGACGAGGACAACGAGGACAATAGCTCCCCCGATGAGAAGAGACCTGTTGGGGCCCATGCCTTCGGTTGTGGCCTTGGATCGTCGGTAATTGGGTTGGTTGCCCTTTTCCCGAAGGTCATCGGCCATGCCATCCATGAGATCTGCAATTTCTTGATCTGAATCCTGAGTCATTCATGTCTCCTTGCCCGTCATTTGATCGTCCGCAAAGATACCAAGTGCCCCCCGACATGTAAAGGGCAGGGGAACGCGCATAGGAAAAAAGAGACCGTTGAGGGGCGGCATTGAAAGGGACCGGGCCCGGACCAGGGCCCTGTCCCGGAACGTCGATCATTCCTTCTTGACAAGATCGGCACCGCAACAGGAAAAACCGCAGGATTCCCCCTCGGCATGACACGCGCATTCTTCGGCCGGGATGTTCGTATTCTTACATTCTTTGACCACCTGCAACTCGATACCACAGTCCTTGCAATAATAGATCTCCCCCTGTTTCATGTCGTGACAACTCGCCATGGTCTCCCCCTCCTTTCTCTTCATTAAGGTTTAGTAAAAAGGATTGTCTCACTTTTCAGACGTCATAAAAAAATCCCTACGAGCCTGATATGCGGCCAAGGCTTCTTTGGCAGTCTGCTCATCCCCCGCGGGGCTCAGAGAGGGCGGCGTGAGGCATTCCCGCCAGAAACCCAGCAAACCGTCCGTGAGGACCTTGACGTTGCGCCACCCCCAATGCTGCATTTCGAGCCATGCCTGTGCTGCGTGGGTCGTTCCGTTGGAGTAGAAAACAATCAAGCCCGAACGCGGCAGATCCTTTTCCGCCGCTTGCGACAGGTCTGTAAGGGGGATATTGACGGCATGGCGGAGATGAAACTTTTGATAGTCTTCAGGGGAACGCACATCCACGACGATCAATCCCGGGTCCCCTTTCATGATCAAATCGGCCAGATCAAGGGGATCCAAGTGGTCCTGAGCCTCGTCAATCTGTGCAAGATAACCGGCCCTGGGTACCGGCTTCGCCGAAACCGGGGCGCGCTGCGGCATGACGAACAGGCCTCCTGCAAAGAGGATCAGGACCGCAGCAGCGACCGTATGGTGTTTCCACGCGCGGGGTTGAGCCTTGGGGGCCCCGGGAACCGTCTTTTCGATCAAGGCACAGATGATAAAGACGGCCACCGCGATCAGGCACGCGGCGAGTATGACCGGTTTGGGAGGAAAATTCAGGTTGTCATAAAGGAACAGCGGGCCCTTGTGCATGCCTTCATAGAGAGGGCGAATCAACCCGAACACTTCGTTGAACAGGATGGATCCGATGACCACACCGATGAGGAAAACAAGGGCATCCAGCTTGGCATTGGCCAGGCCCACGAAGGCGGTTCCGGGACACCAGCCCCCCATCACAAAACCAACCCCGAAGATCAGGCCGCCGATGATCTGGCTAAGCCAGTAAGTATCCAGAGGATAGACCTGATCGGGTGAGAGCCACCCCAGGGCGACGAGATAATGGTACCCCACAAGGGTGACCACGACCGCCGTGAGCATGACCTTGAGAACGGTCATGTCCTTGAGATAAAAAACGCCCGTGAGTCTTCGGCTGCTGCCGAAGCCTGCCTGTTCCAGAAAGAAACCGAAAAGAATGCCGATGAGACCGGCGACCATGAAACCGGCCCCACTTTGAAGGAGATCAAGAGCGTAGAGGGTGCCGTTCATAACCATTCCCTCCTTACAAAATAGGCGACGGCATAGCCGCCGATGAACATGCAGGCCAGAAAGACCAGACTCCCTGTGAACAGCAGTGCCCCGCCCGTGAGCCCCTGCCCGGAGGTGCATCCACGCGCCAGCCGGCCGGCGAATCCCACCAGGACGCCACCACCGAGGGCAAACCAGAGGCGACCCTTAGCAGAGATACCGGGGCCCCGCTCAATCATGGGTTGGATGCGCCTCGAGCCGAGGGCTGAGAGCAGCCCCCCGACAAAGACCCCGATGATCATAAAAACCAGGTAATATTGAAGGACATGGGGTCCTCCCGCCTGGAACCATTTTCCAAAATAGGCCGAGCCCTCAACGTGCCCGGGCAGGACGGCATGCCAGACCCATGCGGAAAATCTTGCCACACCACCGGAGGCCCCCAGCCCCGTCCCCAGGAACCAATAGGCGAGGAGCAGGGTCACACCGAGTCCGAATCCCGCAAAATATGGCGACCAGTTGGGAAGACGCATCTCCTTAGAGGGTTTAAAAGGAATTTCAGGTTCCGTCTCCTCCTTTTCAGCGATTTCGGTCTGAACCTCTTCCCCTTCGGAGGGTCCTTCGATCAGAGCCTTTGCGTCCTCCATCGGCTCATCCGTTGTGGTCTTTTCTTCCATGAAAGCATTCCTTTCCTAAAAAATTACCCTACATGTGATCAGCAACCCGCGCTTTTTTTCTTTTTGGGTGGGGGCGCGGGGGCAGCGGGAGCGACCGGCGTCCCGCCGGGAGTCGGGGCCTTGAGTTCAGGAGACTGAGAAGGAACCCCCGAAGGCATGGTGCCACTCAGTATCCCTTTCGGTCGCATGATTTCGTCATAGTATCGAACCACGCCGCCGCTCAGGAACCGGATGGGGCGATGGGCCTTTTGCATCATGGCCCCTCCAACGGCCGCGGAGATATGTCCATCCCTGCAGACGATGACCAGAGGGCGCTTGTCATTGAGATAGGCCGGATTGGTCATGAGTTCCTGTACCGGCACATTCACGGCGCCTGGGATATGATATTCGTCGAACTGCCAAGCCGGCCGGATGTCCACGACATCCAGACTTCCCGGCAAATCCATGAGGGTTTTGGCCAGATCCGCCGGCCCCACGCGCTCGGGCAGGGCGATGTAAACACCCGGAGAAGCCGTCTTTTGGGCCTTGTCAGCCCCATAGGTCGGGAGCCCGGCATCAATCCAGGCCTGGCTTCCGCCTGCCAGGTTTCGGACATCCTTGAAACCCAGTTTCTGCATGACCCCGGCGGCCATGCTGGACCGGTAGGCCGAATTGCAGACCATCAGCACGGGCATGGAAGGATCAAGACGCTTCGCTTCCTTGAAAAGGCGATCGATGGGGAGATTAAGGATATCGCCGATCCTGAGGGCCATCCATTCGGTCGGCAGCCTCACATCGACAATGATGGGGCCGGTGCCCTTTTTCATTTGTCCGTAAAGGTCTTGAGGGGTCACAAGGGCAACCTTCTCTTGCGAAAGCCCGCTCTTCCCCCAAGCCTCCATACCGCCGCTGAGATAGCCCGCAGGGCTGTCATAGCCGATCCGGTTGAGGCGATGCATCGCCTCGGCGACCTCGGCGTCGGGACCAATCAGGATAAAGGGCTTTCCCCAGGGGGTCATGATGCCGGTCCAGGTTTCAAACCGGCCCCGGATACCGATGTTGAGAGAGCCGGGGACATGACCCTCGGCAAATGCCTTGGCATCCCGCACATCGATAAGCCAGGCGCCCTTTTGGGCCTCCGCCTCAACCTGCTGAGGTGTCAGGGACGGGGGCATTTTCATGTCCCAGTCCACGGGTTTGGGGCCCTCTCGGTTCATGGCGGCATTGTGCCCGAAATACTGGGGTGGTTCCCGAAGGCCGTCTATGACGGCCATGACAAAAGAGGATAGATCTTTGTGCTGAAAATAGGGGTTGATCTTCTTCTGCTCCCCGAAGGTCGAGACAGGGGCATCGCTCAAATGTACACCACAAAGAGACCCTGCTCCGTGGGCGGGATAGAGTTTGGTATCATCCGGGACCTTGGAGAGTTTTTCGTTCCAGGTGTGAAAGAGCATCGTGGCCAGTTGGGCCGATGTATAGGAACCTTCCATGAGGTCGGGCCGGCCCACACTACCGATAAAAAGCGTATCCCCGGTCAGGACCATTTTGGGGTCTTCCGCCTTTGCGGGATGGTGGACGTAAAGGACCGAACCGTCAGGTGTATGCCCGGGGGTTGTCCTGACCACAGCCCGCACATTTCCAAAGAGGATTTCGCTGCCTTCATTCACCTCTGTGTGCTTGTATTTTGCTCCGATCTTTTTATTGACGATGATTTCGGCGCCCGTCGCCTCCATCAATTCGATATGGCCGGCAATGAAGTCGGCGTGGGAATGCGTCAAGCAGACTCGCGTGATCTTCAGGCCAAGGTCTTTGGCATCCTTCAGGTAGAGGTCGATATCCCGGGCGGGATCCACGACCAGAGCCTCACCCCCGCTGCCGATAAGGTAAGAATAATGGGAAAGCACTGCGAGATCGTACTGCCTGAAAATAAAATCCGGCAGGGTTTCCTTTTCCCGCACCTGGAGGTTCGCGGCCTCATCTCCGTGGGAGGCGGCTTCAGCATCCCCCTTGATTTCTGAGGCCAGGGCACAGGGAACGCTATAGAGGAGAGCCATTATTAAGATCAGGATGGGTGTAAGTGCTTTTCCTTTCATTGATGAATTCCCTCCATGAATAGATGGTCTTCAAACAGGCTTGACAAATTGAGATTTAAAAGGGGTGTGAATACGAATCTCGGTAACTGTTTAGCTTTTTGAAACGCATTCGGTTATGGACGGGTCATGGCAATCTCTTTTCAAAAACGAAAAAAAACGCTGCCCGGGAACCCGCACAGGAACAAGGCCAAGGCGGTCGAAGCGCCCCTCCCACAATGCCATGCACCTCCTTGCCCGAGCGTTGTCTACCAGAGGTTCATCGCCGCCCTCGTTGCCCCGTTTTCATCGAGCTACCCACTCGACCCTCGTTTTTGAAAAGAGATTGTCAGGACCAAGAGCTTTCATTTTGTCAAAAGGCTAAACTCATACGAATCTTGAAACATATTAAAAATACTATTGATAACCGCCCGCAATGGCAAGAAAAATGTGCCGACCATTAAAGCATTTCATTGAATATATTAAATAAAAGATCCTGAGGGTCAAAGCGGGGATGGGTCTCCTTCAACATCTTCTCTTCAGCTCGCCAGCCACGAAATTTCAGATTTTTCCTGCCCCTGCGATGCAGGTTTATGCTTCGATGTCCTCCAGGAATCTTTCCAGGGCCCGATTTACAAGCGCTGCCTGCTCCACCATGACCATATGACCCGCGCCGCCGATGATCTCGAGCCGTGAAGCAGTCAGATTCTCGTGAAGGTATTCCGAGTATTTTACGGGTGTGAGCTTATCCCGGTCACCGCAGAGAATCAGGGCCGAAAGCCTGATGTCCCTTAGTCGTTCGCGAATGTCAAAACGGTCGCAGGCCTTGAAGTCACCGGTGATGATTGAGGGAGGACACTTGCGGATGGCCTCAATAAAGGGTTCCCGGGTTTCCTGGGGGGTATCGAGATGGAAGGCCGCCACGCCGATGGTCCTGAAGAAGGACTCAGGACTGTTTGCGAGCATCTCGAAGATATCCGGCATGACACCCAGCTTGGCGCCGGTTCCGACCAGGACCATGCCCTTCAGATTTGGGGGAGGGTTCAATGCCAGTTCCTGGACAATGGCGCCTCCCATGGAATGGCCGGCGAGGGCAAGGGGCGTATCCGGGACAACCCGCTTCACGGCCTTTCGGACCCATTCGGCATAGGCCGGGATCTCCTCCTCACCGGAGCCGCCGGAGCCCCCGTGACCCGGGAGTTCCATAAGGTAGACCGGGTACTTTCCCTTAAAGAAACCGGTCTGAAGAGACCATGTGGAGGCATCTCCCCCGGCCCCGTGGATAAAAAGGAGGGCCGGGGTCTTTTCCGTTCCTTGAATTTCAGGCTCAACGATGTAAATATCCGTTCCGTCTATATCGATCAACATGTTTCATTCCTTTCCAACATTTTCATCCGCGTCTCTCTTCAAAACGTGCATAGGATTTTTCGGAGTCCGGATTTATGCCTAAAATAACCGACCGTTCCTTTTTGAAACGCATTCAGCAATGGGCTGGTCATGACAATCTCTTTTCAAAAACGAGAAAAACGCTGCCCGGGAATCCGCACAAGATCTTGGCCAAGGCGGGCGAAGCGCATCTCCCACCTTTGCCATTCAAGTCTTTGCCCGAGCGTTGTCTGCCCGAGGTTCATCGCCGCCCTCGTTGCCCCGTTTTCATCGAGCTTCCCGCTAGGCCCTCGTTTTTGAAAAGAGATTGTCAGGACCAAGAACCTTCATTTTTCAAAAGGCCAAACTGATACAACCTTTTTCATTTTTGGAAATAGTTACAGGCATCAATCCCATCCAATCAATAGTAACAGCGTTTTTCACGGGCATTATATTTCATTTTACTATCGCCCTCGCGCGGACGCGCCCATCACGCCGTCAATATCTCTTTTTCGATCCCGGAGACATCCTGTTTATCCGACATCATCCCGGTCACCTTCTGGAAGCCCTTGGTGTCCCCCAGCATAATACACCCGACGATTCGATTATCGTCGACAACGATCTTTTTGTAGACCTTTTCGTCCTGTACGACGTGCGATTCGAATTTGTTGTCCGCATTGATATCGCCCGCAGAGGCCAGATCAATTCCCACTACTTTGAGGGTGTTGGCCATGGTGGTGCCGTCATACGAAGCAACTCCTCCTGCCATATTGATGCCTGCAATCTTGCCCTGTTCCATGGCGGCAGGCCAGATGCCGTAAGGAAACCCCCTGAACTCCGCCACATCTCCCGCAGCATAGACATCGGACATGGTGGTTTGAAGGTGCTCATCCACCTTGATCCCCTTGTCTTTCTCGACACCCAGGGCTTCGGCCAGATCGAGATTCGGGCGCACCCCGGCTGAGATGATGACCATCCCTGCCGACAGGGTCTCCCCGCCTTCGAGACGAACGCCGGTGACCTGATCTTCGCCCATGATCTCCTCCGTCTTCGCCCCGAGCCGGAAAAAAAACCCCATGTCTTCCATGATGGTCTGGAGTCTCTTGGCCCCATCCATGTCCAACTGCCGGGGCAGAAGTCTCGGGAAGAACTCCACGACCGTGATCTTCTTGCCAAGTTTCCGAAGGGCATTCCCGGCTTCCAGGCCCAGAAGCCCCCCGCCGATAAGGATCACATCTTCCAGACCCTTGGCCCGGGCGACGATATCCCGTGCATCCTGGATGGAGCGAAGGGCGAAAACCCCCTCCTTGTCGGCCCCCTTGATCGGGGGGACGAAGGAATGACTGCCGGCGGCCACGAGAAGGACATCATAGGGGTACTCCCGGCTGTCCCCTGTAAGGAGTACTTTTTTCTCAGGTTCTGCCCCGGTTATAAGCGTCCCCAGTTTCAGATCGATGCGATTATCCCTGTACCACTGCTCCTTTTTCGCGACAAGGGCCTCTTCTTGTATGTCTCCGGCGATAAATTCGTTCAGCCTGATCCGGTAGTAGAAGGGAAGGGCTTCATCCGTGACGATGGTTATCTGCCCCTCCGGGTCGTTTTTTCTGATGTTTTCAGCGGCCGTTGTTCCTGCGACACCGTTTCCGATAACGAGATACTTTTTCATGATATGCCCTCCGTTATAAGAGATTGGTGGTTTTGCGCGGCTTTACCCCAATGATGAAAAAATCTTAATATTCAACAGTGCCCATTTTTAGTAATTATTAAGCCTTTTGAGACACATTCAGCTTTAGCTATTGGCAGATCATGACAATATCTTTTCAAAAACGAATCAACGCTGCCCGGGAATCCGCACAAGCACTCCGCCAAGGCGGGCGAAGCGAATCTCCCACCATGCCATGCACCTCTTTGACCGAGCGTTGTCTACCCGAGGCTCATCGCCGCCCTCGTTGCCCCGTTTTCATCAAGCTACCCGGTAGGCCCTCGTTTTTGAAAAGATATTGCCATGACCAAGCACATTCATTTTTTCATCGTTTTCTGTGTGGCTTGTAGTAAAGGCACGCCAACTTGTCAGGGGAGATCCCCAGTAAACAGCCCGCAAGAATCATCTGATTGATGACGGTCGTCCTGACCACACCGATACGATTCCAGCGCCTGGCGGAGGTGACGGCCTCGGCCGGTGCAATACCGACCCTTCCTCGTTTGGAAATCCGCCTGACCAAGAAGAGATCCTCCGCGATCGCCGTTTCGGGAAAACCTCCGATATTTTCAAAAAGCGCCCTGCGGAGAAAAAGCCCTTGATCCCCGTAAGGCAACTGAAAACAGCGGGCACGAATATTCGTTAAAAATTTCACGAGCCTTATCAATGCGCCCTTCCTATCGGTCCTGAAGCGAAAGGCCCCGGCCGTCGTCTTGGGATACATGAGCGTCTCGAAGACATGAGCGACATAACCTCGCGGCAGGCGGGTATCGGCATGGAGAAAGAGGAGGACCTTTCCCCCGGCCCGCGCCGCCCCCCGGTTCTGCTGAAGGGCCCGCCCTCGGGCGCTATGCTCGACCCGTGCCCCGGCCTTCTCGGCCCTGACAGATGTATCATCCGTGCTCCCCCCATCCACGACAATGACCTCGGCATCTGTGTCCAAGGCGCTTTGAACGGCCCTTTCAATGCCCGCCGACTCGTTGAGCGCCGGGATGATCACGGACACATAGGGCCTGTGAACGGCCAGACCGGGCAAGAGTAACCGGAGGTCCTCTTCCGTGTCCACATCCGTGAGGGGATCGAGCTGACAAAAGCCTAGGCCAAAACCCCTGGCGGCCGACAGGGTCTGTTCAAGGACATCTCCGGTGCCCCACCGGATATTCCTGAAAAGGTTGATACGCCGATTCAGACCCATGAGCCAGTATCCGCCGTCCGTGCTCGGGCCCAGCACAAGATCCCGGTCCTCGAAGGCACGGAATGCCTCCTCCAGATGTCGGGTCTTCAACCCCGGGATGTCCGTACCCACGAGGACAACGCGCCGGCATCCCTGTTGAAAGGCCTCCTGAAAGGCGGCATGCATGCGTTCACCCAGATCTCCCGGAGCCTGTTGCGAGTAGAGGAGGTCCTTCCCGAGCCATCGTCCGGCCTTGGCCTTCGTGCCACCGTCCAGACAAACCTCGATCTCAATATCGATACGGGACCCCACCTGCTTCAAGGTCTCAAGGGTTTTTTCCGTGAGCCTGCGTTGAAGTTCAGCGGCGCCCGCCGGTCCCAGCCCCGGGATGAGGCGTGTTTTCGTTTTCCCGGGCACCGGATATCGTCCAAACAGGATGATCCGGTCCTTTCCCTCGCTCCGATTGAAAACCATTATCGCCTATCGAGATCCCTTTCTGAAGGTCATATAAATAAAACGTTACGGATCAGGGGAGAACACCCGAGTTCCCGGTCATGACTTAATCAAAGATGGCCACGATCTCATCAAAGGTCTTTCGCCACTTGGGTGGATGAAGTGTTTTCGTCTTGTCAAAATAGCCCACGGCCAGCAAAAGCGGAATCCAGAAATTGTCGGGGATGTTGAATGCCTTTCTCACTCCGTCATGATCAAACCCGTCCATGGGATGGGTATCCAGGCCCAGGTGTTTGGCCGCGAACATCAGCCCCATGGCAAAAAAGCCCGTGTTCTTGCAGGCAAAGGCCTGCTGCTTTTCCGGATCCGCGCCATAGAGCCCCTGACAGGCATTCAGGAACCAGTCGTGCTGGTCTTCCGCCATGCTTCCCGCACGAACCATCTCCTCAAAATTCTTCTCCACAAAAGGGTGTCCGGCCGTCCAGGCGTCCCGATCCGCGAGAACGATAAAGACCACGGGCGCCTCGCTGACCTTGGGTTGATCCCAGGCCAGTTGCCTCAGCTTCGACTTCTCCTCCTGGTCCTTGAGGATCATCAGGCTCCAGGGCTGAAGATTAAAGCTGGAGGGCACCCTGGCGGCCATTTCGATCATTTCTTTCACGAGTTGTTCCGGGACCGCCCTTTCCGGATCAAAAAAGTTGACCGCCCGCCGCTGATCGATGACATCTTTGAAGTCCATGAAAGACCTCCTTCCTGTATCAAAAGGTTCATCCCTCTTTCACGACTACAATATTGATGATATCCCCTCTGTGAAAGCAAGGGAAAATAATGCCGGGCTCCGACCACCTTTAGGCAATAATCTGCTTGCCCCGGAGGGGATTTAGCTTAAAGGCACACCGCGCCGCCCCCAGAAGGGCCGCTCGGTCATTCAGAATCACCCGAACGGGAATCTTCTTCATGAAATTGTTGAATCTGCCCTTGTCTGTAAAGGCCTTCATAAAAGGGCCCTGTTTCAAGACCGGTAGAATCCTCGGGGGGATCCCCCCGCCCAGATAGACCCCGCCCGTGGTCATCCCGGTCAGAGCCACGTTCCCGCAAACGGCCCCGAAAATGGAGGTAAACATATTCAGGGATGCCGCACACAGGCGGCTGCGGCCCTTCATTGCCGTTTCCGAGATGACCCTGGCCGGATCTCTTTCTTCAAGCAGTCCTGAGAGCCACAAAGGCTCTTTGTAGCCTCCCGATTCCCTGAGCCAGGAATAGATATTTACGAGCCCCGGTCCTGACAGGACTCTCTCTATACTGACATGGCCGAACCTCTGATGAAGGTATCGCCAGAAGGAAATTTCATCTTCATGACTCGGGGCGAACTCGACATGCCCACCCTCTGAGGACACAGGGACCCATCGACCGTCCACATCGATGAGCAGGGCCTGGCCCAGACCCGTTCCGGGGGCGATGAGGGCAAGATTCCCGCCCTTCCCGGCCCGAACCCTGTTCAGGGTGACGAGATCCCGGCCTTTGAGGAGAGGAACGGCCTGAGCCGTAGCGGTCAAATCATTGATGAGGCGTACACGCGACCATTCAAAATGCTTTTTCAGGCGCGACTCGGAGACACTCCAGGGCAGGTTGGTGGTTCGGCTCTCTCCTTTCATGACCGGACCTGCAATACCGAAACAGGCGGCCCGGACAGGAACCGGGTGTGCTTCAATGAATGCGGCAATAAGACTTTCAAGATCCGGGGCTTCACGGCTCGAATAGGTTTCGAGTTTCTTTAAGAGAGGACGCCCGTTACCCTCGATATAGAGGCCCAGGTTGGTCTTGGTGCCGCCGATATCCCCGGCAAGAACCATATTTTCCATGGGTTTGGTTTTCATACCGCCACTTTTTCAAAAATGACCGTTTTCGAGTCAAGATAAAGCAGGTTAGAGACCTTCATGACTCAACCGCGTCCAAGACGGCTTTTATCCCCGCAATGACGTCCCCCGTAAGGTGAAATCCCATAACCTGCCGGTCCGCTTCGATCAAGCCCCGGCGGTCGCCCAGGGCCTGGGCCGTTTTCAATACCCCGAATGAGAGGGTTGATGCCTCCTTTCCTGCCTGGTCGGGGATCGGAGCATCTTTGACCGTTTCCGATGTAAACTGCAGGAAGAGCCCTTTGCCGCCATCCCCCTTATGAAGCTGGCCCGTGGAATGAAGAAAACGAGGGCCGTAACCGAGTGTCGTGGCCATACGGTATTTTTTCTGAATCCGTTCCCTCAGGTTCCGGAGCATCGCATAGGTCTTTTCATCGGGCTCGAGATAGGCCTGCAGGCCGACGTAGCTCCTGCCTCCGGCCGGGTCTCCGCCGGGATCGGCCCTTTCCAGAAATTCTTTCAGCGCTCCCTTGAGCTCAAGGATCGAAGAATCGGTCGTCACGAACAGGCCGTCGGTTTCAAAGGTCGGCTTCAACTCCGGCAGTCGGCCTTCTTTTCGGTAGGTCGCCACCAACTCACGCGCCAGGACCTTGGCGGATTCCACGTTGGGCTGGTCAAAGGGATTGATCCCCAGGAAATGCCCGGCCACGGCAGTGGCCATTTCCCAACGGAAAATTTCACCGCCGATATCGTAGAGGTCGCCAAGATGGAGCCTCACGACCGGATGCCCGGCCTCTTCGAGGGCCTGGACCCGGGCATCGAAAGTCGTGTCACCCTGGAGCCTCACATAGGCAAAAACCCGGTCTCCGGCATAGGTTGCCGGTTCCGCAACCGTCTCCCCCTCGACCGGCAGGATGCCCTTGCCGTCCTTGCCCGTGCTCTCGGCTATCAGTTGCTCAACCCAGGCCCCGAAAGGCGCCAGGGGCGGGGAGATGATCAGGGTGAGTTTGTCTCGACCCTTGAGGGCCAATGTCCCCATGACGGCCCCCAGCCGTGCCCCGGAGTTATCTCCGCCCACGGGGCAGTTACAGCCTTCGCAGTTTCGGGCCACCCTGGAACCCCTGTCGAGGAGTTGATTTAGATCCATACCGACCAGGGCCGCCGGGACCAAACCGAAATAGGACAGCGCAGAATACCGGCCCCCGATATGGGGATCATTAAGAAAGGTCCTTCGAAAATCCAGGGTCTTTGCCATGGATTCCAGGGAACTGCCGGGGTCAGTGATGGCAACAAAATGGGATCCCGCCTCTTCAGGTTCTACGGCCGATGAAACGGCATTATAAAAATACTTCATAAAAGAGAGTGTCTCCACGGTGCCGCCCGATTTGGTGGAGACGATGTAAAGGGTCTTTTTGGGATCGAGTTGCCCGGCATAGTATAACACGGCACCCGGGTCCGTGCTGTCAAGGACCGACAGATCCAGGTAACCCTGCCGGAGGCCGAAAGTGCGCCGGAACATTTCCGGGGCAAGGCTGGAGCCGCCCATCCCGAGCAGCAGGGCGGAGGTCATTCCGGCGGCACGGGCATCCTCCGCAAATGCCGTTATCCCGGGGATCGCGTCCACCATGACATCGGGACTGTAAAGCCAACCCAGACGATTGACAATTTCCCCCGGCTCCTCTTTCCAGACCCGGTGATCATGAGCCCATATGCGGCTCATGATCCCCTCTTTCCGAAGGTGGACAAGGGCGTCGCCCACGGCGCCTTCATATCCGCCAAGACGCGCTTCATAGTCCTTTCTGCCTTCCAAAAGGCGCCTTTGCTTTTCGGAAATATTCACCAGCAAGGCCTCAAAAGGTTTCACAAAGGCCGCAACGCCTTCTTCCAGGAGTCCCCGGGTGACCTCCTCCAAGTCGACACCCTGACCGGAAAGCTGCCTCAGTTGGGTTGTGGCCTCTTCGAGACCCTCGGTCAGGGTCCTGGAGAGGGTGCCATGATCGAGGAAATTTGTCAGCGTTGCGGGGGGAATGGTATTGACCGTATCCGGTCCGATGAGGGCGTCCACATACAGGGTGTCGGGATAAATCGGGTTCTTGGTCCCCGTACTGGCCCAGAGGAGCCTCTGGGCACGGGCGCCCTTCGCAGATAGTTTTTCCCAGGGCATTCCGCTGAATATGCTTTGAAATTCCAGGTATGCCATCTTGGCATTGGCAATGGCGATTTTTCCTTGAAGGTCCTTGTTCCCGATGGCCTCCAGCGCCTTGTCCACGGCCGTGTCCACCCGGCTGACGAAAAAGGAGGCCACCGACGCCACCTTATCCACCGAATGCCCGCCCATGACCGAGGGTCCATCTGCGTCCAGTTTCTCCAGCCCCCGGATGTAGGCTTCCGCCACCGACCTATAGACCTTGACGCTGAAAAGAAGCGTCACGTTCACGTTCACTCCCGATCCGATCAATTCCGCAATGGCCGGGATGCCGGCCGGGGTGGCCGGGACCTTGATCATGATATTGGGGCGCTGCAATTTTTCAAATAACCGTTTGGCCTCCGAAACCGTGTGCAAGGAATCCCGGGCCAATGTGGGGTCCACCTCCAGGCTGACATAACCGTCCACACCGCCCGTGGATTCATACACCGGCCTGAAAAAATCGGCCGCCATGCCGATATCTTCGAGCGCAAGGGCCTCATAAATCTCTCCAGGGGGATTACCCTCCTCCGCCAGACACCGCAGGGCCTCATCGTAGTCCGCACTCCCGGCAATGGCCTTCGAAAAAATGGAGGGATTGGACGTAAGGCCTCGAAGACCTTTGTCGATCCGGGCCTTCAATTCACCGGAAGTCATAAAGGAACGGCGGATGTAATCATACCACACGGACTGCCCCAATCGAGCCAGATCGTGAATCTTGGACATGATCATTACCTCTCTATAGGACCACAAATTCTGTAAGTGTTTAGCCTTTCGAAACCCATTCAGATACGGACGGGTCATGGCAATCTCTTTTCAAAAACGAAAAAACGCTGCCCGGGAATCCGCACAAGATCTTCGCCAAGGCGGGCGAAGCGCCTCTCCCACAATGCCATGCACCTCTTTGCCCAAGCGTTATCTGCCCGAGGCTCATCGCCGCCCTCGTTGCCCCGTTTTCATCGAGCGTTCCCTTAGGCCCTCGTTTTTGAAAAGAGATTGCCATGACCCAGGACCTCTCCATGATTTCATACTCTATTAGTCAAGCCTTTTACGCAAGCAACGCGGCCGCTCCCAGATCCAGGATCCAGGTCAACCGGCCGAAAAGGGGTTCCACCCTGGCGGCAGGCGGGGGATCCGACCCATCCTCGAAAATCGTTCGGACGATCTCCGCCTTCCCCTTGCCGGAGACGAGAAAGACGATATTCCTTCCCCGATTCAGCACCGGCAGGGTCAGAGTGATCCGATCCACAAAAGGATCCCCTCCTTTGACATGGACGATAAGCTTCTTCTCCTCCAGGGCCGCCTGGCCGGGAAAAATGGAGGCCGTGTGCCCGTCTCTTCCGATTCCCAAGAATATCAGATCGAAAACGGGAAATCGCCCCTCTTTTAATTTGAAGAAATCCGTAAGGATCTCCTGATATTTCCGGGCGCCTTCTTCAGGGGGAAGATCCACGTCCATGGGGTGGATGTTTTCCCGGGGGATAGGGACTCGGTTGAGGAGGTCTCTTTTTGCCATGCCGTAATTGCTCGACAGGTCTTCCACAGGCACACAGCGTTCATCCACCCAGAAGATGTGGGTCCTGTCCCAGGGAATGCGTTCTGAAAAGGGCTTCTCGGCAAGCATTTTGTGAAGCAGCCTGGGTGTGCTTCCCCCTGAGAGGGCCATGGTGAAGCGACAGTATCTGCCGACAGCCGTGTGTGCGGTCTTGACCAGGAGATCGGCGGCGGTCGCCGCCATGGCGGCCATGTCCGCCTTTATAAGCACTTCAGGGCGGGTGATTTTTTTTGTCTGTTTTTTTCCCACAGTATCTCTGGGGTAGCGTTGGTTTATGGTAACTGTTTAGCTTTTCGAAACCCATTCAGATACGGACGGGTCATGGCAATTTCTTTTCAAAAACGAAAAAATATTGCCATGACCCAGGACCTCTCCATGATTTCAAAAGGCAAACTCATACGTTTTATGAAGTCGCCGGACCTTCGTCGGCCGATCGATACGCTTGCGGCCTTTTCGTGAACACAAAACGATACCCGGACCCCCATGCTTCCAAAGACTATCGGGTTTCCGATGACGTCAACGATTTGCCTTTTTTACCACGGTACCAGCCCATCACCTTTTTTACCGTGATGGGAAATAGGCCAAGGATCACAAAGGACATAATCAGGCCGGGGGACAAAATTCCGGAAAGGGACTCTATCTTTGCCAGTTCCTTACCCGCGTTGATATACACAATGGTTCCTGCAAGCATACCTATCTGAGAGACCCAGTAAAAGGTGAAGAGAGGCATTTTGGTCAGGCCCATCACCAGATTGATCACGAAAAAAGGAAAAGCGGGGATCAACCGCATGGTAAAGAGGTAGAAGGCCCCCTCGTTTTCAATGCCCCGGTTGATGGTCCGCAGCTTGTCCCCGAACTTGTTCTGTACCCAATCCCGCAAAATGAAACGGGAAACGAAACAGGCCAGAGTGGCGCCGATGGTGCTCGCGAAGGATACCACAATAATTCCCACCCAGAGACCAAATAACGCTCCGCCTGCCAGGGTCAGGACCGCTGCCCCGGGCAGGGAGAGAGCAGTCACAATAATATAGATGGCCATGTAGATGCCGATAACCGATACCTGATGCTCGGCATAAATGGCGGCGAAGGATTCCTGGGATGACTTGAGATAGGCAAGGGAGAGGTAGCGTTCCAGTTCGAAAAACTTAAACACGACAACCAGTAGAATAAGGGCCAATACAATGGCAATCCTTTGTATGGTCTTTTGGGTCATGTCAGTCTCCCGGTGGTGAAAAAAACCATTATAGCAGCATCGGAGGGGAAGAATACACCTTGCACATCAACCCAATCAGAAATGATCCTAAATGTTCTGATTTCAGATATGATATGCAAATTAGGCGGCGGTTTTAGGTCAAAACGAAAAAAGAGACGATCAACGCCGCCATGGAAGACATGCCCTTTCCCATCAATCCCTGAGATATTCATGAAGTCTTCTGCTGAGTTCAAGAAACTCTCTTGTTTCTCGCTTTCGTGGTCGGGGCAGGCCGATACGGATTTCCTCTTTGATGCGACCGGGGTCATTGCCCATGATAAGGATTCTGTCTGCAAGGGTCACCGCCTCGTTCACGTCGTGTGTCACGAAGATAATGGTGTGGGCCAGAACACTCCAGATGGAAAGGAGAAGATTTTGCATCTCTTCCCGCGTCTGTGCATCAAGGGAGACAAAGGGTTCGTCCATGAGCAGGACCTCCGGTTTGAGGATGAGGACCCTTGCAAGGGCCACCCTTTGCTTCATACCACCCGAGATATCTCCGGGAACATAGTTTTCGAACTCACTCAGACCGACCAAAGACAAATATCGGTCCACTTCCTTTTTAAAGGCCTTTTTTCCCATCCCCTTCCCTTTCAAACCAAAGGCGATGTTCTCCCGAACCGTCAACCAGGGAAAGAGTGCGTCCTCCTGAAAAACCACGCAACGATCGGAGCCGGGATGGATCACGGGCTTCCCTTTAACGTGCAACGCCCCGGAACTGGAAGGGATAAAACCTGCCAGAATTTTCAAGAGGGTGGATTTTCCGCATCCGCTGCGACCCAGAATGCATATCAGTTCACCGCCTTCGGCCCTCAGGTTGATATCTTCCAGGACCGTATGGAAAGAACCGTTGACCTCGAAGACCTTTCGAAGGCCGCTGATCTCCAAGATGGATTGCTTTCTGCCGTGCCGAGGTGCGGGAACGGCCTTCAGGTGAGTTTTCAACATATCCTCCTGGCACTTTTAAAACAAAATCTCATGGAAGCCTGCAGTAATTGGTCACTGAACCTTCCAATGACAGCGATGATGATGATCCCCACCACGATAATGTCTATACGGCCCAGCATGCGGGCGTCCATAATAACCGCCCCGAGGCCGTTCGGGACACCTGTCAGTTCTCCCAGGACCAGATAGGCCCATGAGACGCCAAGACCCAGACGAAGACCGGTCATAATATGAGGCATAGCCCCGGGGAGCAGGATGGCGAAAGTCCCCCTGATCCGTCTTACGCCCATCATGGCTCCTGCCTGCAGCAGAAGGGGGTTTACCTGCGTAGCCCCTGCTGCGGCGTTGAGGTAAATAGGGAAAAAAGCCGCCAACCCGACGAGAAATACAGTGGTTTTGATGCCAATTCCGAACCAGACCATGGCCAGAGGAAGCCATGTGATACCCGGAACGGCTCGCAGAGCGTTGATCGTGGTACTAAAGAATTTTTGAACACGTGAAAGCCGACCCGACACGATTCCCAGGGGGAGACCGAGAACGACTGCCGCCGCAAAACCCATCCCGACCCTGACAAGGCTCGCGCCTGCATCGCTGAGAAATCGACCGGCGTAAGGCGCTTCGCCCTGTTTCCCAAAGATATAGGCATACCCGGTTTTACCGATTTCGAGGGGATGAGGGAGCAGGTAATTCGGGATCAGGCCGCTTTCGCTCACAAGCATCCAAATTATCAGAAACGCTGCGGGAATGATATAGGGCAAAAAAGCATTAAACCCGCGTTTTTGTGTGGAGGCGTCCTGCATAGCCCATGATTCTTTTTTCATAACTGTTTACCTTTTTAAAAGGCTAACATCATTCCCTTTTGCTAATCCAGAGCGCCTGATTTTTTCGCTTTTTCCACAAAGCCGAGATCAAACAGTTTGTCATAGTCAGGCTGCCTTTCGATCACGCCCAGGGCCTCCATGCGTTGACCCAGGGCCTTTGCTTTTTCAATAAATGCAGTATCCATATCCCAGGCAAGTTCCATATTTTGGGCCGCCATTTTCAGAGTGGCAAGGGGGCTTCCAAAATGCGATGCTCTCTTCAGCCATTCCTCGGGGTGAGCATTCAAATAGCGGGTCGCCTTGGCATGGGCCAGAACCAACTGATAGACGCGCCCGGGGCTATCACGAACTGTTTTTTGCCGGACCAGCATACCGGCGTTTATGGTTCCAATGGACTCCCCGTAGTAAGGATAGGAGAGAATCTTACCGTATCCCTGTTCCACCGCAAGTGAGGGAAACGGTTCGCCCGAAAGGAAGGCATCGATCCCTCCCCTGGCAAGGGCCATCCCCATATCAAAAAAGTCCACCCGTGTCAGACGTACATCCCGTTCGGGTGAAAGGCCTTCCCTTGCCAGGGTCTCTCTTAAAAGAATCTCATGCATGGTCCCGGGAACATAGCCGATTCTTTTCCCGGCAAGATCCTTCACGGTCTTTACCGGGCCGCCCTTTTTGACCACCAGAGCCGAACACTTATGGCAAAGCGCCGCCACGAGAACAACGGGCTGTCCCCTGGATGCGGAGTGGATGGCGTGGGCCAGGGTCGTACCGCACATCTCCAGGCTGCCGGCCAGGAGGGCCGTTTTTTGGTCCGCCGGATTGGTAAAGGTGAAAATTGACACCGTTTGGTCCGGTTCCATAAACTTCTGGTAAAAAAAAGGCTGAATCGTCTGCGCCGTTTTCCATGTCCCGACCCTTATCTCCTTCGCCGTGAGCAAAGACGGAAAAGAAATCAGAGAACAAAGAGACAGGACGGCCGCCAGGATCATTGTTTTTCCGTAAGGATTCATCCGGTTGTTTTCCCTTTCATCTCCCGGTATTTTAGGCGCTTTCAGCAAAAAAACTCTGTTCGGAATTAAAGCAGTTGGAAGGCAGGTCAGGATCCCAGTCCAACTCCCGATGGATCTGTTTGCATGCCTCGATGTCCTTCCCTCTGCCTTTGCCGGTATCGGCCTCGCCGTCTCTCGGACTGGCCCCGACTTCGGGGAAGAAAAGATTGGCGCCTGCCAGAAGTGACACGGCATGAGGTTCATGGGTACAGTGCGCTCTTGGTGTGTCTCCCATGACCAGTCGGCTGACGGCCACCATCCTGGCCATTTCCAACTCGCTGATCATGCCGAACTTCTTCATGGGTGAACCCGGAAAATTGATCCGCCTCATGACCCCGCTGTAGGCGGCCCCATATTCCTTTGCCAGAAACATGAGGTCCGTGATTTCCTCCTTCGGATGTTCCGGCCCGACGGGTTCGACGCAGTTCATCCAGAGCAGTCCCACATCTCTGAAGACCCTGATGGTCTTCTTGCGTTTTCCCGGTTTAAAGGGCGTGTCTCTCCCCTCCCCAAGCCTGAGGGCGTGGTAGGCCCCCACAAATCCGGCCTCCAGAAGCCGCTCACCTTCACGGTGCGAAATATCTCGTGTGTTGGCCACCAAGGGGATCGCAACCGTCTTTTCCAGAAGCCTGCCGATCTCGAGAAGTCGTTCAAAAGAATAGGTACCGGTCGTCATGACGTTCAGGGCATCAGCCCCATGGTCTTCAGCTTCCTTTGCCCACGTCAGGATCTTCTCTTCGCTGAATTCTATTTTGCCCTTGAAGATACCGGCCTTCCGGGTCAGGGAGCAGAAACTGCAATTCAAGGGACAAGCCTCCACATTGACGCCGATGTGGAAATGATTTTCGCCCTTTCCCTTGAAAGAATATCTGGAAAGATGATCCGCCGTTTCCATAAGGGCATAGGTTTCCCTGGAGTGGAGATCGAGAAAGAGAAGATGGAGAGCCTCTTCTTTTGTGATGCCGGCACCATCACCGCCTTTTTCCAAAATTTCGTCTACATCTGATGCAATTTTCCAACTCATGGCATGAAAATCCTCGAAAGAGTTTATCCTTTTATAATCCGTCCGCCTATGGATGGGTCATGACAATCTCTTGAAAAGATATTGTCATGACCAAGGACCCTCATTTTTCTACATGGCTAAACTAAAACAAATGACCTTTTCTTTTACCGCAGTCATATGGTTCTCATTCGCTTGAATAAGGCCTCTTCAAATCCCTCGCCGCCCTCGGCCCCCAGGTACCCGCATCATAGGGCAGAAGCAATTCGGCACGGTCGCCGCATGACTCACATTGCCTCAGGATGGGCGTCAGAAAGGACCAGCAAAGTTCTACGCCATCCTGTCTCCAAAAAAGCATATGGTCTCCCAGCATGACATCCAGCAGCACCTTTTCGTAGGCCTCCAGCACAGGCCCCGTGTAGTTCTGATGGTATTGAAAGTCCATGGTCACGGATCTCAGGCAGACCCTGGCACCGGGATTCTTCGTCTGAAAGGTCAGGGTGATCTTCTCATCCGGATAAATGCCGAGAATGAGTTGGTTGGCCGTGATCCCCTCTCCCAGCACCTGTCGAAACATAGAATGGGGGACCTCCTTGAACTGGATGGTGATCCGGGTGATTTTCTCGGTCATCCTTTTTCCGGACGTGAGGAAAAAGGGCACCCCCTGCCAGCGCCAATTGTCCAGGAAAACTTTCATGATGGCGTAAGTCGGGGTCAACGAATCCATGCCGACACCCGGTTCATCGCGATAGGCCGGGACTCTTCTTCCGTCGATGGTCCCGGCACCGTATTGGCCCAGGACGAGGTCGTTCTGTAAATCCCCGACCGGAAAGGGTCTGAGAGTCCTATAGACTTTGGCTTTCTCATCCCGAACGCGATTTGCCTCAAAGAGAGAGGGAGGCTCCATGGCGGTCAGGGCCAAAAGTTGCATCATGTGGTTCTGAAACATATCCCTGAGTACGCCCGCCTGCTCGTAGTATCCCGATCGATGTTCCACGCCGATACTCTCGGCCGCCGTGATTCGCACATGGTCGATATATCTTCGGTTCCAGAGGGGTTCAAAAATGGCGTTTGCAAAGCGGAACATCAAAATATTCTGTACCGTTTCCTTGGCCAGATAATGATCGATCCTGAAAATCTGGCCTTCCTTGAAATATTCATGCAAGGACCGGTCAAGATCGACGGCAGTCTCCAGATCCCTACCAAAGGGCTTTTCCACGACGATCCTGGACCAGCCGTGTCCGTCTCCGCCCTCGACAGCAAGGCCGCCCTGCCCGAGCATCAGCGCAGTGGACTTGTAGAGGGTCGGCGGAATGGCCAGATAAAAGATCCGATTTCCCCGGGTTCCGTGCTCCCTGTCCAGGACCTTCAAAGCATCCGCGAGCACCGTGAAGGATGAGAAATCCTGATAGTCAAGTGTTCGATAAAAAAGCCTTTTTGCGAAGGTCTCCCATTTCGCATCATCCAAAGATCCGGATAGACCTAAGGCCGTCTTCATCTTTTCCCGAAAGGCCTCGTCATCCAGATCCGTCCGGGCGCACCCGACTGCAAGAAAGGAATCGGGCAGTCCCCTGTTGAGAAAAAGATTGTAAAGGGCAGGGATCACTTTTCTGGCCGTGAGATCTCCTGACGCCCCCACAATCACTATCGTGCAGGGATCCGGTATACCTTCGAGGAGGCAGGCACCGTAAGGGACTTGGAGATCGGGGGCTATGGCCGAAGCCGTGGTTCCCGTTTCGATGTTTGAATTTCGATCTCTATTGTTCATGAGATCTCCGACCTGAAATAATGTTCCAGAGCATAAGGTTCAAGGCAAGGCTTCAGAAACCGCATTAACTCTCCTAGGGAAATTCATTTCATAAATGATTCCAAGGCAGAGTCTCGGCGCCAAATGCTAACGTTGCAACCATAGGGTTCAAGCCCTTTGTCCTGCACCTTACGCCTTAAACCGTTTAGTGATTTAGATTCCAGTCATAGAACAAGTACTCAACCCCGATGTTTTCCAACTTCTGATCGTCTGAAGTTAGGGTCGCCGGTTCAAAGGCCCGGAGGCCCGCGCACTCTTCCTGGTAGTGATGATATTCGGCGGATGCCTTCAGGGCCCGGTAGTCGACGAGACCCCTGTTGAGCTTATAAAGAGAAGGTGAAGGCTTGGTATAAAATCCGGTCCAATTGCTTTCGAGAATGCTACGGGCCGTCTTGATGTAGGTCTTGAACCCTCTGGTTGAGGAGAGGTCGAACACAGCGAGAGGCTCCTTTATTTCTTTTTATCAGCCGCGACGACGGCATGGCCTCCGAATTCCCTCCGGAGAGCGGCCACGACCTTGTCGGCAAAGGCGTCCTTTTCCCTGGACTGGTATCTCCGCATCAGGGAAAGGGCTATCACAGGGGCGGAAACCCCTGTATCAATGGCCTGTTGCACGGTCCAGCGTCCTTCACCGGAATCTTCCACATATCCCCGGATGTCCGTGAGTTTGCGATCCTTTGAAAAGGCGGACTCGGCCAGTTCCAGCAGCCACGAACGAATAACGCTCCCCCGGTTCCAAAGGTGTGCGACTTTTGAATAATCCAGGTTATCTGCATAGGGCGAAGCCTCCAGGATATGAAATCCCTCTCCATAGGCCTCCATCATGCCGTACTCGATCCCGTTATGGACCATCTTCACAAAATGCCCGGCACCCACGGGACCGCAGAAGAGGTAACCTTCGACAGGGGCCAGGGTTTTGAAGATGGGTTCAAGGGCCAGATAAACCTCAGAGTCCCCGCCGATCATCAGGCAATAGCCCTCCCGAAGGCCCCATATCCCCCCACTCACGCCTGCATCCATGAACCGGATGCCTTTCGCGGCGAGCCCCTTCACCCGGCGGATATCATCCCGATAGTCCGTATTGCCGCCGTCTATGACGATATCCCCTTCGGAAAGCAGGCCCTTGAGTTGCTCAATGTGCGTGTCTACGGTTGGGCCAGCCGGAAGCATGACCCAGGCGACGCGAGGCGGCGTGAGCCGATTGACGGCTTCTTCTAAAGAATAGGCCCCAACGGCCCCTTCTTTGACGAGCCGGTCCGTTTTGTTCGGAGTCCGGTTGTAGGCAATGACCCTGTGTCCTCCCTGAAGCAGACGCCTGGCCATATTCATGCCCATACGCCCCAATCCAATCATGGCCACATCCATGATGTCCTCCCTGTCTGGAGAGTTTACCGTTTGAGAACTCCTAAAATTGTATTTGTTTGGACTTTTAAAAAAATAAAGGTTCTTGGTCATGGCAATATCTTTTCAAAAACGAGCGCCCAATAGGAAGTTCGACGAAAACGGGGCAACGATGGCGGCGATGAGCCTCGGGTAGACAACGCTCGGGCAAAGACTTACATGGCATTGCGGAAGGGACGCTTCGCCCGCCTTGACGAAGATCTTGTGCGGATTCCCGGGCAACGTTTTTTCGTTTTTGAAAAGAGATTGTCATGACCCGTCCATAGCTGAATGCCATTAAAAAAAATAAACGGTTACTTCAGATTTAGCTTTCCAACTCGCAAGCCCGGCCCTTCAGGTGAAAGAAAAATTTCAGGCCCTTTTTGACCTTGTCGGAAAAGATTTTCGGCGAAAAACAGGCGCCTACGACACGTTTGTTGATCTCACCAAGCGTAGGATAGGGATGAACCGCCGATGCGAGGGTCGAGAGCTTGACCTTCCCGTTCAGGACGGCCACCCACTCACTGAGCAATTCCCCGGCGTGAGGTCCCATGATTTGAATGCCCAAGGGCTTTTCGTCCTTATCGAGAAGCATCTTGACCTTCCCGACCCTCTCGCCTTCTGCCTGGCTCCTGTCATTATCCTCAAAGTTTTCGGTATAGGCCGAGTATTCGATGCCCGCAGCCTTGGCCCTTTTCTCATTCATCCCGATGCTGCCCAGTTCCGGATCTGTATAAGTGCACCAGGGTAGAAAGGTGTAGTCCGTCTTTCTCGGAAGATGAAAGACGGCGTTGTTGATGATGATTCCCCCCTCATAGCCGGCCGCATGCGTGAACTGGAAGGCCCCGGTCACATCTCCTGCGGCGTAGATATGCTTTTGGGTCGTTCTCAACCGTGCGTCCACCTTGATGCCCTTCCTCTCGAATTCAACGCCGGCGCTCTCCAGATTGAGGCCTTCGAGGTTAGGGATTCTGCCCATGGCGATCAGGAGGGTTTCCGCCTTGAGACTTTTCTCATCATCGCCCCTTTTGACGGTGACCTCTTTTTTCACTCCCAGATCATTCACACGCAGGACGGATGCATTGAGATGAAAAATAACCCCTTCCCTGCTCAGGACGTTCATGACCCCATCGGCCACATCCTTGTCCTCTTTGCTCAGGATTTGCCCGCTTCGCTGGACCACCTGCACGTCGGTCCCAAGACGGCAGAAGGCCTGGGCCATCTCGGAAGCGATGGGACCGGCACCGAGAATGATCATGGATCCCGGCAGATGGTCCATTGAAAAAATCTCCTTGTTGGTCATGAAGGGGGTTTTGTCGAGACCCTCGATAGGCGGCATCCCCGGCGACGAACCCGTGGCCAGGACCCAATTTTTCGCCGTGTAGGCCGTGCCGTTCAACTGGATGGTATGCTCGTCGGAAAAGCTCGGAAACCCAAATTCCACTCTCGCGCCAAGCCCGCAGAATCGTTCTTCTGAATCGTGTTTCTGAATCGTGCCGATGACCGATCGGATACGCCTTACCACCTCTCCGTAATCCACCGGCGGAACCTCGATACGGGGGAGGCCGAATGCAGCAGACTGTTTCATCATGTTGTAGACATGCGCCGTCTTGATAAGGGTCTTACTGGGGACACACCCGTAATGGAGACAATCACCCCCCAGTTCCTTCTCTTTTTCAACAAGAAGGGTTTTGGCTCCCAGCTGGGCCGCTCCAGCGGCAACGGTCAGCCCTGCCGCCCCCGCACCGATAATACCCATATCGAAATCATATGCAGTCATGGCATCCTCCCTTACTCGTTTATATCCTATCACGGATCCGGCAGGCTGGAGCCCATACCCGGATTTCACGAACTTTCTAAAGCTGTGATCCGATCGCCCCAGCGGTCATGAAAAATTCGTCACGACGGCATTTTATTAGGCTCGATTTAAAAAAACTATGGGGTGAAACATGTATTTTGACGGGTGAAACACAGCATTTTGAACAAATCATATCTGAAACGGCCAATCCAGCCGATGACTTTCCTGGGTGGTTTTTGAAAGGACAAGCGTATTTTTCCATTAAAAATATCCGCTTGCCTGAGGATTGTCCGGAGTGGTGGGGTACCCTGAATCCGACCGTTTTTCGTTCTAATGGTCGTTCAGCGACCAGTCATAGTCGAGGTATTTCACTATTATTCGATCTTTATTCGCTTCCAGCCTGCGTTCCAGGTTTCCCTTGGCGTATTTGAGGAAAAAGCCTGGGATATCTTTGTTAAAGTCCTCCCTGAACCACTTGAAGATGCTGCTGGCATAGAGGGTGTGGCCATCCAGATAATTCATCTTGGGGTCATTGATAAATGCAGAAGTCATTTCATCCAGTTGCCGGTCCAGGTCGACTCCACGATAGGGTTCCGAACGTAGGGGCGGACATCCCTTGGAGGCACAATTCACGGCAAAATGGATCCGGGGATCCTTAAATCGGGGTCTGAGGATGCCATGCTCGATATCATCCAGGGTAAAGGTGTCGCCGTCGATGCGGCAGATCCGTTTTTTCCAGGGGCTCTTCAGAAAGCTTCCCAAATCTTTGATGGATTTTACGCCGGGATAACCGGTGAGTATCAATTTTATCGTCCAGGCGTTGTAGGCATTCACATAGAACGCGAATTGCTCGTTTCGAACGAGGCTCTTGCTATTCGTCCTTTCAAGGACTTGGAGATATTGATCCAGTTTGGCCTCTTCATTTTTAAAGCCATTATAATTCACCGCCTTGTCTTGGACATGTTCCTTGAGAAGCTCCGCGTACAAACGGTGATCAACACTATCCGCTGCCCGGGAAAAAGACCATGGCGCGAGGCTCACATACGAAACAAAAACAGACAGGAGGAAAAAACGAAAGAATTTTGGGGTCTTCATCGCAACCTCCTTTCAGAACAATGTGTCGTCTCTTCTATTGAATTGATTATTTCATAATACATATAAAAATAACTCACCCTTGTCCGGATCGCCAGGAAAATAGTTCCCTCCCGGCTCCCGCATTTATGCCCTTGTCTTAAAAAGCATACAGAGGCATAAGCCGTCGGATACAATATTATACATACGATTCAGGCCTGTTATTCTTGATTAAATCGCTCATGTCTTTGGAATGTAAAGGAAAAAACTATCAGGAAAACTTTGGTATTCATCTTGCAGATATTCAAGGGCAAGGAGCCACAATTCTTCATTCCTCCAGAGTAGATGAATCACTGGTTCCCGGCTGTTAGGGGCCCCCAAACGAACAGGCCATCGACCAAACCCATCGGATCGATTACCGGGGGCCGCTAGCAAGCCTTCTCCCCATCATTTTTTTGGGGAAAACACCAACGAGAAGGAGGTCCTGCCATGATCGAATCCATCAATAATACATGTTGTTTCATTACAGCCGGAACATCCATATTTATTGTCTTGATGCTGTTCCTAATGGCTTAAATGCTCTTCTCGGATGCCCATGCATCTTTTTTGCCGCGATTTTCTCAATTTGTGAAAATAATTGGTCAGGTAAGAATATAGTGACATCCCGGTAAATCGGATAACGTAAAGGCCCTGTCGTAAAGCAACTTAACAGCCCAACTTGAAAAATGATCCGCTAATGCTATTCATCAAGCCCGACATACTTGTTGAAGGCAGCCTCCTGCGCCCGGGGCTGCCTTTTTTGTTTGCTCGCTGTCCTCATGCCAGGCCTTGGCATACCTTTTTTCGGGAGGATTGTCACACCGTTCGGGAGACAAAAACAAATTTTTGCCGCCACTCTATGTAAACTCAACGGAATGAAGATTCAGAGTTTCTGCAAAGTGGCAGGCCACATAGTGCTCACCTTCAAGAAGGCGAAGAGTCGGCGCTTCATGCCTGCAGATGTCCTTTGCGTAAAGGCAGCGAGGATGGAAATGGCATCCGGCGGGGGGGTTCATCGAACTGGGCACGTCTCCTCGCAGAATGATTTGTTGTGACTCGTATTCCGGGTTGGGGACCGGGACCGCGGAAATCAGGGCCTCCGTATATGGATGCCTGGGGGACGAAAATAGCGTCTGCGTCTCCACGAGTTCGACAATCTTTCCCAGATACATCACGGCGATTCGGGTACTGATGAATTTCACAACGGAAAGGTCGTGGGATATAAAGAGATAGGTCAGTCCGAATTGGTCCTGAAGATCTTCAAGAAGATTGATCACTTGGGCCTGAACGGATACATCAAGGGCGGAAACCGGTTCATCGGCTATCACCAGACGGGGGCCGAGGGCAAGGGCCCTGGCAATGCCGATGCGTTGCCGTTGCCCCCCGGAAAATTCGTGGGGATATCGCTTCATGTGATCCGGTTTTAATCCGACCGAATTGAGGAGCTCCCTAACCCGATCGTCAAGCTCCGTTCCTTTGGCGAACCTATGCGCGATGAGGGGCTCACCGATGATCGTGCCCACGGTCATTCGGGGATCCAGGGTGGAATAAGGGTCCTGAAAAATAATCTGTATTTCGCGGCGAAGGGTTTTAAGTGCCCCCCGGGATAGCTTCGCGATATCCACTTCCCTGTAATCCTTGCCGTGGCCCGCCAGTTTTTTGCTTTGAAAGAGGATTTCTCCAGATGTCGGTTCAATCAGACGAAGGATGGTTTTCCCGGCCGTAGTCTTTCCGCAACCGCTTTCTCCAACGAGTCCCAGCGTTTCTCCCTCCATGATATGGAGGCTCACGTTGTCAACGGCCATGACGGACGCAACGGCCCGCCTGAGCCATCCCCTCCGAACCGGGAAATATTTCCTGAGTTTATTGACTTTGAGTAAAACGGTATCTGATGCCAAGCACAAAACTCCCGCAAAATGTGGTTATATCCAACAGGCGACAGAATGCCCGGGGGAGACTTCTCTGAGCCCCGGCATCTCGAACCTGCACTCGGTTTTACATTGGGCACACCTCGGAGCAAAACCGCACCCCCTGGGCACATCGAAGGGTTCAGGTACGGTCCCTTCAATGGGAATAAGCCGCTCGCCCTTCCGGGTGGTAAGGGAAGGGATAGACTTGATAAGGCCCTGTGTGTAAGGGTGTCGGGGATCGCCAAAGATATCCTTGACGGGCCCACTTTCTACAATTTTCCCAAGATACATGACAACGACCTCATCGGCCATATGAGCAATCACGCCCAAATCATGCGTTATGAAGAGGATCGCCGTATTAAACTCGCTACGGAGATCGTTCATGAGCTTCAAGACCTGGGCCTGGATCGTAACGTCCAGGGCCGTCGTCGGCTCGTCGGCGATTAAAAGAGACGGGTTGCAGGACATGGCCATGGCGACCATGGCCCTCTGCCGCATGCCCCCGGAGAGTTGATGGGGGTAATCGTCGATACGCTGCTCCGGAGAAGGGATGCCGACCGCCCGGAGCATCTCCAGGGCGATATCTCGAGCCTCCCGTTTTTTCAGTCCCCGGTGGTGGGTGATGGCCTCGATAATCTGATTACCGATGCTGTAGACCGGATTCAAGGAAGTCATGGGTTCCTGAAAAATCATGGCAATTTCGTTGCCCCGGATGGAACGCATCAAAGAACCCATGGGTTTCACCCTGGCCAGATCAATGATATGACCCTTGCGGTGATAAAGGATTTCCCCGGCCTCTATCCTCCCCGGGGGCATCTTGATAAGACGCATAATGGACTGGGCCGTTACGGATTTTCCGCAACCGCTTTCACCCACGACGCCGAGAGTCCTTTGGGGCTCAATGGTGAAATCCACACCGTCAACGGCCCGGACGACTCCGTCCTCTGTATAGAAATAAGTTTTAAGACCTTTGACTTCGATGAGTGACAAATTCTTTTCTCCTGGCGGTTCGATCACAGTCATCAAGGAGACTTCCCCGATTACTCCAGCACGGGCAAAATGGTCATGTTATCCTCGGCAAGCGTCTTGCAGGCCATGACGCGTTTTCCGTTGACATCCACCAGACAGCCGCCGCAGAGCCCCTGGCGGCAAAAACTGTAAAAGGCGAAATCTGCATCGCATCGCTTGTAAAGGTCCTCTAATACATTGAGGACCGTGGCCTCACCCTCGATTTCCACTTCAAAATCCCTTAATTCCATGTGATCATTCGATGTTCCCGTGAACACCGAACAGGAAACATTAATTTTTTTCTTCATATTGGCTTACCTCATCATTTCTCGAGGTCTTTCCTACCAGGGGACCATACAAAAGCGCAGAACCCCGAACCCGACCGAAGCCCCCTATATCCTGAGGGACAAGTCGACAGGGGGTATCTTGCCCCGGGAACTCCCTCAGTAACTCAAGGCCTCAATCGCATCACGAATGGTTTCCTCATAGGGGCGTATCCGACCGGAAGTTTCGCCCTTGGGGCGTATCAACGCCTCCCGGATCACCTTTGTGCGGTCTCCTTCTTTTCGAATCAACACGTTTTTCAGGCCATGCTTGTCATGGGTATCCGGGAAGTCATTTCTGAAATGGACCCCTCGACTTTCCTCCCTTTCGAGAGCTGATCGGGCCACGACCTTTAGGAGTTCCATCAAATTTCTCACATCCAGAGCATCCACCCAGGCCCGATTGTGACTTTTGCGGTCGGGAACACAGAGTTGAAACAGAACGCTTTGAAGTTCTTCTGCTTTTTCCAAAGACGCTTCAAGGCCCGTCCTGTTTCGGATCACCCCCAGATTCCGGTAGGCCACCTCCTGGATGCGTGTCTTGAGTTCACTCGGCCTCTCCCCCCTCTGTCGTCCAAGAGGCAACATCAGATTCTCTTCCAGGTTCCCGGCTTGCCGCGCATCGACCCCGACACTTCTTTCTTTGAGAGCGAAGTCCATTGCGGACCGTCCGGCGATGGCGCCCTGAACGAGCATTTCCGTTGTGGCCGCGGAAACCCGATTTGCGCCGAAGAGTCCCCCTGTGCATTCTCCTGCCGCGTAGAGCCCTGGAACCGAGGTTTCACAGTCCGGACTGATTTTGATTCCCCCTTCGAAGTAGTGCGCCGCGGGACCGACCTCCACGGCATATCCATCTTTCAGTCTCTCTACGAGTCCCGATACATCCCGACCCTGAAAACGCCATGCCTTGCCTCGAACCTTCTTTTCAAGTTCTTCGAAGATATCAATGGGGACATGACGAAGCGAGTAGTAGACTCCGCCGTGCGGGGTCCCCCTTCCCTGAACGACTTCATTCCAAATGGCCCGGGACAGCAGCAGTTTGTTCCACTCCGTGGTCTGGATAAGCTTCAGTATTCTGGGATCTTCCCAGGCCAGGAAGGCATCACCTTTCTTATTGAGCAACCGGCCGGTAAGAAAATTATAGAGAAAAACCGTCCCTCGATAGGCGGCGGGATGGATGACGATATTCGGGCAAAACGTGGTCATCTCCATATTGGACAGTACCGCGCCGGCCCGGTAGGCCATGGCAGGACCATCTCCCGTGAGATCATCGCTCCCGGTATTAAAGGCGTAAAGTTCATGCCACCCGCCCGTGGCCAGGATCACGGCCTTGGTGCGGAAGTGGATGATCTTTCCTCGGCGGTAGTCCAGGGCCATGAGTCCGCACACCCGATCATCATGAACCATGAGGTCTGCGGCAATGCAATTTTCAAAGACCGAGGCCCCGCTTCGGCTGAACCCGTTCCTCAGGGCCTGAAGGATTTGGGCGCCGGTGGTGATCAGGGCACGAAACTCGCTTCGCTCGGAATCCACTTTCATACCCCAATCCAGCAGTTCCCGGACCCTGTCTGGGGCCTCCCTAACGTATGCCTCAACCAGGCCCTGATCGTTCAGGTCAAATCCCTCGACCAGGATGTCCTGAAACCATTTTTCTTTTGTGTCGTTGGGGTCCCCGTTATAGCCCAAATCGCAAAGACTTTTCCCGTCCAGCATAATATCGGCCCCTGCCATGACGGTAGCACCACCCCTCGCGAAGGGACCTCGACTGAGGACAGCGACTTTCCCTTTTTTTCCGGCCTCAATGGCTGCCCTGAGGCCCGCACCTCCGCTTCCCACGACGATTACATCTGTTTCGAAATTCTCTCTTTCTATGTTCATCATCTACTCTCCGATGCAGTACTTGCCCTTTCGATGGGCAGAAGTATTTGAGACGGCCAATCCCGATTATGGCAAATCTTCTGATGGGCCTTAACGAATTCGGTCTCTCGGTAATTATCCCCGCCGGTATTCAAGTTCCGACTGAACCAGGGCGCGCAACTGCTTTGGATACAGCAAAAGAGGCGGGTTCCGAGGGGCAGGCGGCGGGCGGTCGAACCCAGATCGATTTCGTAGCACTCCGTTTTCCCCGAAGAAAGAAAAACCGGGTTGGTAAAGCCCCGTCGGAATCGTGCCCTCAGTGCGTGGCCATAAGTGAGGAGCCTCACCCTTTTGGTCTCGGGGTCCTCCCAGCCCACCCAGGCAAACCAGTCCGTATCCGGGACATCCGTGGCGGCAAAAAGGCGCAGGATCACCGGCCCTATGAGTGTCAAGGGTTTTTCAAGCGGCCCGGACCGGAAGATGAGCCGATCGCTCCGTTCAGAGTCGTCCAGGGACCATCCGGGGACCTCGGGCATTTCAGGTTCACCAAAGTCCCAGGGCTGGGGCGTGGGGGCGGCAGGGTCGTAGACATAGGTGTCCGCCCTTTCCTGTCCCGGGGGGTCGAAGGACAGGTCTCCTTTTTGGCGAAGGTAAAGGGGTGTCGGCTTGACGGCGGCGGGCGGCCACGTTGATGCATGGCGCCATCGGTTCTCACCCATGACGAAAAGCCTGACGGGTGGGTCCTTCCGATTGCCAACGGGTTTTCCCAGCAACCACTGATCCAGCCATTCCTTTTCTCCGCCCCAAAGATCGATGACCGCCTCCTCCCCGTAGTCAATGCCGCCGTGATCCCTCCGCATGTTCACCTGATGGGGCCACATCCCCATGAGAAGTCGGTCATTTCGAGTCAAAGGGGAAGACCGACGGCCTGCCGCCGCATGGTTTTCCAGGGCCACGGAGCAGAAATCATCGTGCCAACCGCTGACGTGGTAGATAGGAATGGAAATGCGATCGAAGTGATGCCACACCTCCATGGCACGCCAGTATTCGTCTTCGGTTTCGTGTTGAAGCCAGGTCCGCCACCAGGGGATCGACATCGAAAAACGCTCCCCAATCTCTTCCACCGGCAGGTGAAGAAGGATTTCGGGGTCCTCGTGGATCAGTTTTTCAAAGAGGGGAAGAAACTTTCCTCCCTGCCCGGGTGAGACTTGTTGGGTCCTGCGATTGACCAGGGTTCCCCAGGCGAGGCGACCCAGATGAAAGATGCCACCAAAATAAAAGTGATGATGGAAAAGCCCTGATGCCGGGACCCGGCTGACCAGGGCCTTGATGGCCGGATGACCGCTCAGGGCGGCCATAAAACCGGTAAAGGCCAGATAGGAAGAACCCGTAAAGGCCACGGACCCATTGGACCAGGACTGCCGGATAACCCATGCCACGGTATCGTATCCGTCGGTATCTTCGTGGTTGTCGTAAGGGTGCCACTCCCCGCCGGAATCGTTTCGGCCCCGGACGTCCTGAATGACACAGGCATAACCGCTTTCCGCCATCCATTCCCCGTAGGTCACATACCTCTCGTCGTTTTTCCAATAAGGGGTGCGTTGGATGACCGTCGGGAAGGTCCCGCCCTTGGCCGGCAGATAGACATCCGTTGCCAAACGTATCCCGTCCCTGGTGATGATATGGTCGTAATGATGCCTCAAGGGTAAACTCCTCTTCTTCTTTCCATCTTCACGAAACAGATTGGTCGCCGCATCGGGCATGCGGTATGCCGTGATGCCTCAGGCCAGCATATCCACGATCGTATCGATAAGGATTTTCGCCTCCTGAACGACCTCCCCAATGGGAACATAATCCTCACCCAGGATATCCGGGTCACCGCCGGAGGCCCCGAACATGACGGCGGGAATGCCCTCAGAAGTACATCCCCCGGCATCGAAGGTCGACTTGGAGTAATAATGTTCCGCCTCTTTGCCCGTGACCCTGAGAGTTGATGATTTTAAACGCTTAACGATATCGCTGTCCTCCTCTGTCAAAGAAGGCAGCATGAAGACCCCTTTTTCCACATTGATCTCATACGGGGCCATGCCCGTCAGGGTTTCTTCAACGGCCTTGACAGCGGCATCGATATCCTCCCCCGGAAGCAGTCGGCGATCCAGCGTGAGCTTGGCCGTGGCCGGTAGGGTATGGGGTGCCACCGGGTCGTAGACGACCTGGTATGGGATGAGCTGCTGGGCGCCCAGCAGGGGGTGGGATTCATGGGGCTTTAGTCCCTCCAGTCGCTTCATCACGTGATACGCCCCATCGATGGCACTGAGACCCGATGCCGGGTCGCTTGAATGGGTGGGCTCACCCTTCACGTGGACATAGATGTCCACCCTCCCGCGATTGCCGATAGAGAGGCGCATATCCGTTCCGATGGCCAGGATCGCAGCCCCGGGCGCGGGATCGAGCAGGGGGAGAAGGGCCTCTGTGCAGTGGTGCGAACTGCGCCCCTCGTTGTTCACGGCAAAATAGAGGGTCCCGGACAGCCGGGTCCCGGTGTCGACCAGGAGTTTCAGAACGCTAAGCATGGCGGCCATGTGGGCCTTATTCTGGCTGGCCCCCTGTCCGAACACACAGGGGCCTTTGGATGGGGCCTGCCGGGGAACGGCAATCTTCCCCGAAAAGGGATCTTTCATAAGATTTGCGTGCTGGGTGGGTGTGTAGGCCATGATCAGAAGCGCCCTGTCGGAGGTCCCCTCGCCCATCCTGACCACGAACTGATTCAAAGGCGCATCCATGATCTCATAAACACCGATATTCTGAAGTTCGGGCCGAATGACGTCTTGCACATAGGCTACCAGTTTGGGGTGGTCAGGATCGATGAGCGTCTGGGGCCCAAGAGGAACATCCGTGGGGATCTTCATCAGGTGCACGAGGGTGTTGACCAGATACCTTTCATCAAGGGCATCATAAAGGTGTTTCGGTTTATCCATTTTTCCATCCTCTTATATAATTTTGCGAATCCGCTGGCGGGGATCGAAGGCGTCTCTCAGGGCATCCCCCAGAAGGTTGGCCGCCAGAACCGTAACAAAAATCATGGCACCGGGGATAATCATGAGATGGGGGGCCATGAACATGAACAGTCGCGCCTCATTGAGCATCATCCCCCACTCCGGGGAGGGAGGCTGGATGCCCAGACCCAGGTAAGACAGTGCGGCCACAGCCAGGACGATGAGCCCGAGATCCAGGGTTGAAAGCACCAGGATCGGGGGAATAATATTAGGAAACACGTGCGTGCGTAAAATGCGAAGGTTTCCCACCCCAAGGGCCTTTGCAGCCTCTACGTATGGCGCCTCCCGGATACCCATCACCATGCCGCGGATGATACGGGCATAGTGCCCCCACCAGGTGACGGAAACCGCGACGACAACGGTCAGCAGGCTGGGGGAAAAGGCGGCTGCGAGTCCCAGGGCCAGGACGAGGTAGGGAAATGAGAGCATGGCATCGGTCATGCGCATGAGGATCTGCTCGACAACGCCCCCCACATATCCTGCAAGCCCTCCAATGAGGACGCCGAGTAAAGTCAGGATGATCAGGGCGAGCATAGCCCCGCCGAGGGTGTTTCTCGCGCCATAAATGATTCTCGAGAAGACATCCCGGCCCAAATTATCCGTGCCCATGATATGTTTGAAGCTGGGCGGTTGAAGCTTTTCGGTCAGTTGTTGATCCGTCGGACTGCTGGAAACGATAAAGGGGGCGAATACCGCGATGAGGATTTCCAGAAACAAAATGCTCAGTCCGATAATTCCGAGAGGTTGCTTGAAGAAACGATGGAGGGCCTCGCTTGTGGGGCCGCGACTTCGGTACTTCTGCTTTGAAGCACCGGCCTTCTCCGGGGCCGGGGCCTTTTCTGCGCTCGACTTTCTTACCACGTCTCTATCCTTTTTAAGTCACACCCGTCTTGTTTCGGGCAACATATTTTTTTCGATGGATTTGTGCCCCTGACCGGGCTGATGAGAGGAATCAGTCCACGACTCGAATACGAGGATCAATCCACACATACAAAATGTCAACAATCAGGTTCGCAAACACAAAGAGGAAACCCATCACCAGAACAAAGGCTCGGATGATGGGCATGTCCCGGTTGAATATTCCGTCAACGGCCCATTTTCCCACACCGGGCCAGGAGAAAATCGTTTCCACCACAACGGCCCCGCCGAAGATAAATCCGAATTGAAGTCCTATCATGGTGACAACGGGTATCAGTGCCGGCCTGAAGATATGCTTAAACAGAATCTTAAAATTGGGGAGGCCCTTCGCGTAGGCCGTCGATACAAAATCGTTGGTCATGACTTCCAGCATGTTGGCCCGGATAAGCCGGGTCAGTGTCGCCGCGGGCCCCATGGCAAGCGTAATGGCCGGAAGGATGAGATGTGCCGGGGTGCCTGATCCCAGCTGGGGGAAAAGGCGAAGCTTGAAGCTGAGGAAGTAGATCAGGAGAAGCCCGAGCCAAAATTGGGGGATGGATATGCCTGAACTCGCAAAGACCCTTGAGGCCCCGTCCAAAAAGGAACCCGGCTTAGAGGCGGACAATATGCCGAGGGGAACGGCAATAAGGATAGCCATGGCCATGGCGCTTCCTGTAAGGGCCAGGGTATAGGGAATTCGATCGGCAAGCTCTTTGATGACAGGTTGTTTCGTATACAAAGTCTGTCCGAGTTTCAGCCGGGCCACTTCCCCGGTCCATCGCAAAAACTGCATATAGAGTGGATCGTTGAGACCCATTTTCTCCCGTATCTCGTTCAATTGCGCTTCGGTTGGGCTTTGGTTGCCGGCATGCATGCGCCAATAGATTTTGGCGGCATCCCCTGCGGCAACCTGGTTCATAATGAAGGTCAGGAGCATGACCCCGAAAAGGACGGGAATCACCATGACCATGCGTTTAATGACGTAAGAGAGCATTTTACCTCTTGCGGGTCATATCCCTGTCTCCGCCGGGATGGACTCCTATCAAGTCATCCCGGCGGAAAACAGGGGTGTTTTTCATCGTTGGGCGTGTGACCGTAAATTACTGGATATCGACCTTGGTCCAAACACCCGGCCAGAAGAAAAGCGGATGGGCGTCGTAGTTATTCACACCCTTTTGGGCCCCCACGACCATATTGTAGTTAAGGAAGGGCAGGGTCAGGACCATGTCCCGGTTTACAAGATTGGAGATCTTGATCAGGTACTTTTCCTTTTCTTTATCGGTCTGGGCGTTCTGAAGGGCGGAAATCCATTTCTTCACGACGGGCGGGATGTACTCGCCGTAGACCGCCGAACCTTCGAGATAGGTTTCCCGATTGGGTTGAAAGGAATCCCACAGCGTAGCAGAGAGCTCACCACTGAAAGTTCCGTGGTAGTCAAGATACAAATGCCCTTTGTGTTTTGCTGCGTTTTGGTCATAGAACATTTCGGTATCTTCCACAGAGATGGCTGCCTTTATGCCTGCTTTTCCGAGCTGTTCGGTAATGACCTGGGCCATTTCACGGCCGGAAATCAGAACACTCGGTTGGTTGATCATCCGCAGTGTGATAGAGAGGGGTTCACCATTTTTCTCCCGAACTCCCTTGGAACCCATTTTCCAGCCCGCTTCATCAAGCAGGGCCTCGGCCCGCTTCGGATTGAAGGGAAGCCCCTGCAGGCTTGATTCACCCGACCAGGGGGTATTGGGAAGGACAGGGCTATTACTGGCCACCGCCAGACCATACAGGACATTATCAACAATGGTCTTGCGGTCAATGGCATGCCCGATGGCCTGGCGAACACGTAGATCGTCCAGGGGTTTTGCATGAATACAGAAGGATAAGCTCGCCCACTGGGAAGTGATCGTCTTAAAGGTTTTAAACTCAGCTTTTTCGATCATGCTTACACTGGGATAGGGAATCTGCAGGGCAACGTCCACTTCACCGCCCATGAGGGCCATCACACGGCTGTTGTCGTCGGGAATCACCTTGAAAATAATTTTATCCACAACGGGATATCCCTTCTGCCAGTAGTTTGGGTTCTTTTTGACGACAAGTTTTTCGCCGGGAACCGAGCTATCAAACTGAAAAGGGCCTGTGCCGACAACTTTTCCGGCTTTCTGAGATTCGGGTTCGCTCATAACGGTCCAGCCGTGAGACATGAACCCGGGCATGACGGCCAGAGGGACCTTGGTCACAATATCAATCGTATATTCATCAACGATATTGACCTTGTCGATTCTCAAGCGTTTGGACCAGAGGATCTTCTCAACGATCCAGTCCAGAGAAAATTTGGCCGTTTCCGCATTGAAAGGTTTTCCATTGTGGTACTGGACCCCTTTTCGGAGGAAAAAGCGCCATGTGAGGTCATCAATGCGCTTCCAGGATGTAGCAAGCCCGGGTATCAAAGTCATTTCCGGGGAGACGGCGACCAGTTGTTCGTAAACGCCCGTGATGTAAGGCTCAACGCCCGGAGTGGCGTAACGAGAATTGACCGGATCCCGGATGACCCCGACCTTCAAAGTCTTTTCGGCAAACGCAGACCCGGATCCGATAAGGTAAAGACAAACGATAAGACATGCCGACAGATAACAAAACCTAATCTTTTTCATAGATATTCCCTCCTCCCAAAAAAATTGTTTTTTACTAAAAGATCCCTCGAAACGGTATCTTTTACGGGATGCATTCCGACCCGCCTTTTCAAATTTTTTGTATAAAAAACTTTCACCTCCTTTCCAGTCGAGATGGCTGGGGCGGCTTTTCATTGGTCGGTTCCGCAATTGATGAGCATCCGAGATCTATTGGGGGAGAAAAAATCGCAATAATTTGAGAGGTAGAATTTTGGGATGTTTCATGGACGGAGATAGACACGAGATGAGATAAAGATTACCAGAAATTCCAAAGACCCCTTTCGATGCGGCGAGCGTTATCATAGGGAAGCCGATTATTTCTGTCAAGTTTTATACATAAACAGGCCGTACGGTTCCTCCCCGGTTTTCTTCCGGCCGAGGTTGTAAGGGTGTTCACTCATGCAAATGCCGATTACGGTTGCACGATAAGAATAAGTCATCCGGTCCAAATCCGAAATACCTGAAAAATGGCCATCCCCCACCTAGGGAGCCACTACCATTTCCTTTTCGATCGCCTGCGTGCATTCGACTCTCCAAGGCATCACGTGCCTTCGGGTACCGAAATGAGAGCAGAAAGCCCTTAAAAGGGTAGCCATTTTGCTACACCTTCATTATAATTGCATAGTGCATTTGGCTTGGGGCTGCTCCGGATCTTCCCGAGAATCTCAGACAGCATGCATTCAGATGACCTGTCAAAAGCCCTTATTTCCCGGGCCACGCGCAAATAAATCCACCCACTTCGGTTTCGGCGTTCCGGTCAAAGAAATGTTGGTACAGAATTTGCGTTCGATCCAGACGACAGGCATGACCGAACCGGGGATTAAAGTGGATCATGGAACGATAACTCTTTTAGTGGTCAAATAAGGGAGGAATCATGGCAAAACTGTTATGGCAGCCGTCCGATGAACGCATTCAATCAACCAATATGTACAGTTTCATGAATTTCATTAACCGGAAACACCACCAAAATTTCAGGGACTACAGCGGTCTCTACCAGTGGTCTGTTGAAAACATTCCCGATTTCTGGGCGGCCATGTGGGAATTCGCAGACATCAAGGCCTCCCAACCATACAAGGAAATTGTTGACGATGCGACGAAGATGCCGGGGACCCAATGGTTCTCCGGAGCCAGGCTCAATTTTGCCGAAAACCTGCTTCGATTCAGAGACGATGAGCCGGCCCTGATTTTCAAGGGGGAGGGCCGGGATACCGTCAGGATGACCTATGCGGAGCTCTATGATGAAGTGGCCCGGGTGGCCTGGTCCCTTCGGGATGCGGGCATTCGGGAGGGGGATCGGGTGGTCGGCTTTATGCCCAACATGCCGGAGACGGTTGTTGCCATGCTCGCGGCCACAAGCCTGGGCGCGACCTGGTCCTCGTGCTCCCCTGATTTCGGCATCAAGGGGGTCCTGGACCGTTTCGGACAGATCAAACCCAAGATACTCTTTACCGCCAATGGATACTCTTTTAAAGGGAAGGCCTTTGATTCCCTTGACAGGGTATCCGGAATTCTCAGGCAACTGCCCTCAATAGAGAAAGTCGTCGTGGTGCCCTACACGGAAACGGCACCGGACCTCAGCGATGTCCCCAATGCCGTCCTTTACAAGGATTTCAAGTCTGAGGAGTCCGGCCTCGAAATCCCGTTCAAGCAGTTGCCCTTTGATCACCCCCTCTACATCATGTACTCATCCGGCACCACGGGACTTCCCAAATGCATGGTCCAGAGCGCCGGGGGAATCCTGATCCACCACCTCAAGGAACTCGTTCTGCATACGGATCTGAGACGGGAGCATACCATCTTTTACTTCACCACCTGCGGTTGGATGATGTGGAACTGGCTGGTCAGTTCTCTGGCTGTCGGCGCCAAGGTGGTGCTCTTTGACGGGAATCCTTTTCACCCGCATCCCGGGGCCCTGTGGGAGACGGCCCAGGACGAGAAATTTACGATCTTTGGAACCAGTGCCGCCTACCTGAATTTCATCGAAAATTCGGGCGTAAAGCCGGGAAAAGAATATGATCTTTCCCCTCTGAGAGTGATCTGCTCGACGGGATCACCCCTTTCCGAAGAAGGATTCGAATACGTCTACCGGGACATCAAAGAGGATGTGCAACTCGCTTCCATCTCCGGGGGAACGGACATCAATGGCTGCTTCGCCCTGGGCAACCCCATGGGCCCGGTCTATGCGGAAGAACTCCAGTGCAGGGGCCTGGCCATGAAAGTGGAGGCCTTTGACGAGGAGGGGAAACCGGTGATCAACCGGACGGGCGAACTGGTCTGCACAGCCCCGTCGCCTTCCATGCCCATCTACTTCTGGGACGACCCGGACAGCAAAAAATATATCTCCGCCTATTTTGATGTCTATCCCGATGTCTGGCGTCACGGTGATTTCATAGAGGTAACCGACCGGGGTGGTGTGATCATCTATGGACGATCAGACGCCACATTGAACCCCGGGGGAGTTCGCATCGGCACAGCGGACATCTATAACCAGGTAGAGAATGTGAGGGAGATTGAAGACAGCGTCGTTGTGGGACAGGACTGGAAAAACGACGTTCGAATCATTCTTTTTGTGCAGATGGCCGAAGGAGTTGAATTGACGGAAGATCTAAAGGTCAAGATCAAGAAGACGATTCGGGATAGCACCTCGCCGCGGCATGTGCCGGCCAAGATCATCGCCGTTCCGGATATCCCTTATACCCTCAACATGAAGAAGGTGGAACTGGCCATCAAAAAGGTGATTCAGGGTGAGGCGGTGCTCAACAAGGATGCCCTCAGGAACCCGGAGTCCCTGGACTATTATGCCCAAATAAAGGAACTCCATGAGGATTGAACAGGGAAGCCGTCCGATCTATCATGCGGATGCATCAAAAATACTACACTCAGGGATCGGGGGCGTCGAGGTGTGGCATGATGCCGTATTTCCTCATCTTTTTGTAAAGGTGGGTCCGGTGGATCCCGAGCTGTCCGGAGAGGCGGCCCAGATGAAAATCAAAGAGATACAAGGTGCAGGCGCCGACATGGTCGTCTCTTCCTGCCAGCAGTGTCTCCGAACCATTGCCACCAGGGCCCCCAGGCGGAATATCGATCTGGTCGTTAAAAATCTGGCGGATCTCGTTACAGAGGCACTGAGGTAAAAAAATCGCAAAATGTGGACCTGCCACCCCCCGAAAAAAATCGAGACGGCCTTCACGAGTCACATCGTCTTTTTGGCGCAATGAATCTATTGAGCTATGAGGGAGAGGATCACGTCTTCCGCTTTTTCGAAGGTCACATTCCCCATATTGATAGCCAGGTCATAAGACCTGGGATCATCATGACATTCTTTGTCTGCAAAAAAGCTGAGGAAGTTGGTCCTTATTCGATCTCTCGTTTTGATCAGTCTCTCGGCCTCAGACTCATTCATCTTGTATTTGTCCGTGATAAAACGAACGCGATGCTTAAAGTCGTCGACAAGAAGGATGTGCCATACCCCCTCATGACCTTTCAGGATATATTGCCCGGCGCGACCCACGATGACGACATCTCCCTGTTCATAGAGTTCCTTGATGATGGCGGTGACCACACCCACATAGCGCTCTTCTTCCACATACCCGTATTTTTCGCTAATCAAACGGTTGATAAAATCACGACTCACCATTTTGCCTAGAAATTTCATAAGCTTGGTGGCTCCATCCTTTTCAAAGGCGCTGATGTCCTCCACCGTTACGCCTATTTTATCGGCCACCTCTTTGATCATGACCTCGTCCACGTACCGGTAACCAAGTCTCTCCACCAACCTCTTGCCAAGGGTCCAGCCCCCGGCTCCAATCTGCCTCGAAATCGTGATGACTGCCATGATCCCCTCCTCTCCCTTTTTCAATTCACCATCGAAATGATTGATGCCTAAAATACACATTTCTGCATTTACGTTCCCAACAAAATCAATCGGTTAGACATACATATGCGGTGTTTTATCATATGGGGTTACTTCCAAGGAGCGGAAAGCCTGGGTCGGCATTTTCTTGGAACGGCGCATTTTGGTCCTGTATCAGGACAGAGGAAGGGCCAAAATTCCGCAGTGAGCGAAGCCATGGACGGCGTAACTTACGAAGCGAAGAGAACATGCCGACCTTGGCTTGGAACGGAACGTCCGATTCCGGAAAAAAAGTGCATCGGATTGATTCCTGATACCAAGCAGATAGCTATTTTCGCTGGCAGATTCTCGAAAACGCGGATTTAAAAAAAGACCTTAATTATAGTTTAACAGACTTTTGTATTTGAAACAAATCCGGGATTCAGCTGGGATCGAATCATGGCGCATGAGCCCAAAAATTATTACAAATTTGTCATGGCCGGTTGTGTTTTGACATAATCTTGAGGGTTTGGTATAAGTGCAAAAAAGATTCCCCTTAAAAAATCATTTTGCAAAACCTGCAGCCTGAATTTGGATAATTGCGCTTACTTGTCAAGGGGGTCTTCTCTCCCCACCCACCCTTTTCTGCCAGGAACCTGCCCCGGCAGGCCTGTCAGATCCATACCGAGGGAACGCTATGGACTCTTCCCAGAATATCACGGCCTTTTACCACATCTTTCGAGACATCAGCCGCTCGGTTCACTCCAGCACAAGCGTCAAGGAGGTCCTGGACCTGGTCGTGAGCAAGGTCAGCGAGGCACTCGAGGCTAAGGGGGCGCTATTGCGCATTCTCAACCTGAAGACCCATGAGTTGGAGTTGAGCGCCGCTTACGGGCTAAGCGAAAAATACCTTTCCAAAGGCCATGTCTCCAGCCAGAGGGTGATTACCGAACTGTGTCGTCAAAACAAGGTCATTATCATTGAAGACCTACTGACGGATTCCCGGGTTCAATACCCGAACGACGCCCGGGAAGAGGGCATCCGGATGATGGTGGATCTGCCCCTTTCTTTGAGAAATTATATCGTGGGAGTGCTTCGAATCTTTTTCCCTGATCAGAGAAGGTTTTCCAAAGAAGAAATGAACTTTCTCGAATTCATTGCCGAGCAGTGCGCCATGGCCATCGACAAGGCCCGTCTGATTGAAACGCAACAGATCCGGTACGACAATCTCGCCCTTCAGACGGACAGGCTCTCCAGCCTAGGCCGGATGGCGGCAGGCATCGCCCACGAGATCAACAATCCTCTCGCCGGTATACTGCTTTACAGCACAAATCTCATCAAAAAGGTACCGGAAAAGGGTCCTCTAAGAGAAGGACTGGACGTGATCATCAACGAGACCGTCCGATGCCGGGGCATCATTCAAGAACTGCTCGAATTTTCGAAGGGAAAGGAACCCAAAAAAGTCCTGGCGGACATCAATCTTATCATTATGAAGGCCCTGAGCATCCTGGAAAACGAGTTCCGTCTCAGGCATGTCCGGGTGGAAAGAACGCTCACAAAAAACATGGTCGAAACGATGCTGGACGTGGACCAAATGGAACAGGTCTTTGTGAACCTACTACTCAACGCCGTTGAAGCGATCCATAAGGAGGAATGCACGATTAAGATCAAAAGCGATATCGACCCGGATAAAGGGTATGTGCGCGTTGCAGTTGAAGACTCCGGCGAGGGCATTTCTCTCGACAACATGGAGAAGATGTTCGAACCCTTTTTTACCACCAAACCCAAGGGAACCGGCCTCGGGCTGGCCGTTAATTACGGCATTGTCAAAAAACACGGAGGACACATTCTCGTCTCCAGCAAGCTGGGCCAGGGAACCCTTTTCACCGTGGAGATCCCCCTCGTCAAGGGGAACCTTTCCCGGGATAGGTTGCAGCCATGACCTCGGATCCCCTCCATACCCTGATCATCGATGATGAGCGTATCATCTGCGACGGGTGCCGTCTGGCGCTTTCGGACCGGGGCCATTCAGCGGATATCTGTCTAACCGGGAGAGCAGGGCTCGAGGCCATTCTAAATGGCGCCTACGATGTGATTCTCCTGGACATGAAACTCCCCGATGTGGACGGGATGGACATCCTGAGGGCCGTAAAAAAAGAAAAGACGGGCGAATACATCATCGTCATGACAGGATATTCCACGGTACAGAACGCCGTGGAGGCCCTGAAACTGGGAGCGTTCGACTACATTGCCAAACCTTTTTCGGAAGACGAACTCGTTCTTGCCGTTGAGAAGGCCGCAGAGAAAAAACGCCTGGTCCAGGAGAACCTGTCCCTTAAAAAAGAACTTCTCGGCCGATACGGCTTTGACAATATTGTGGGCAGGAATCCGAAGATCCTCGAGATTTTTGATACCATCAATAAGGTCGCTCCCACGGACAGTACGGTGCTCCTGAGCGGGGAGAGCGGCACGGGCAAGGAACTCTTTGCCAGGGCCATCCAAGTCCGAAGCAAGAGAGCGGCCAGGCAGTTTGTGGCGGTGGACTGCAGTACTCTCTCACCCAGTCTCCTGGAAAGTGAGCTCTTCGGACATGTCAAGGGGGCCTTTACCGGGGCCGTACAGGACAAGGCGGGCATCTTTGAGGTTGCTCACGGCGGGACCCTCTTTCTGGATGATGTGGCCAACTTGAACATTGAGACCCAGGGAAAGCTCCTGAGGGTCCTGGAAATGCAGGAGTACAAGCCCGTCGGGGCCAGCCACGACAAAAAGACCGATATCCGGCTGATTGCCGCCACCAACAGGGACCTGAAGGCCATGGTGGAAGAAGAGACTTTCAGGGGAGATCTCTTCTACCGCCTGAACGTCGTGCCCATATATCTTCCACCACTCCGGGAACGCAAGGATGATATTCCAAGACTGGCCTATCACTTTCTGAGACTTTTTTGCCGAAAGACAGGGAAAAAGGTCGACGGATTTTCGGACGAAGCCCTTGATATGCTGGCGGACCACAAATGGCAGGGGAATGTCCGGCAGCTCAAGAACGTTATTGAACGTCTGGTCATCCTGACCGATCGAAAGATTCTGGATCTCCTCGACCTTTTTGATCACATGCAGGTGAAGCGATCCTGGGAAGGGGGATCGGTTCCCGAGTCATTACATGAACTCAAATCCTTTAAAAAACAACTTTTTGAAGAAACCTACGGCCGAATAGAAAAGGCCTTTCTCATCAAGGCCCTCAAGGCATGCAAGGGAAACATTACCCATGCCGCCGAGAAGGTCGGCATGCAGAGGGCCAACTTTTCCACTCTCCTGAAAAAACACCGCCTCTCACCGGAAAATTTCAAGACGCAATAAAACGACTGGAAAACATATAAATCATTATACGGTTATAGATCACCGAAATGACATGATATTCGTCTGAACTTCACCTCTCAGTCGAATAAAGGCTCATACATCTCCGCTTTAATCCCGCCTTCCGACCCCTTTCCTCTATTCTTCCAACTAGCTGAAGTTTTTAAAATTATTTGACATTGAAAATTTTTTTAAAATCCCCTGCCTTTTGGATTCATTATTGCTTTACCTGTAAGACATATACCTCTCTCTACACAACCTTTTGAACAGAGGTGACATGACCCATTCTTACCTGAATGCGTAAAAAGCCAAACGTTTTAAAAAAAAGGAGGTGCGCTCATGAACACATTACAGGAAGTCAGGGGGGCCGAGTCTTTTGGACCGCCTCAGATCCTCGTGATGGAGGATGAACAAAGCGTGGCGCAGGGCCTTCAGATGGTCCTGAAGGAGGGGGGCTACGGCGTGGATCTGGCCGTCACAGGACACAGTGCCCTCGACAAATTTAAACAGAAATTTTTCGATCTCCTGGTGGCTGACCTGCGCTTGCCGGACATGGACGGCATGGAGGTTATCAAGGAAGTCAAGGAGGCACGGCCGGAAACGGAGGTTGTCGTCATCACGGGATACGCCACCGTGGCCTCGGCCGTTGACGCTATGAAGATAGGAATATTTGACTATCTTCCCAAGCCCTTTACGGAAGACGAATTCATGACAACCGTAGGGAAAGCCCTTAAGGAAAAGGCGGCGGTCCCGGCCGAAGCAGATGTCAAAAAGGCCGTGACGGAAGAAGAAAAGCTGATCCAGAAAAGAGAAGTGATTAGGGCACTCAACCGAACCTCTGAGGATAGCCGGTTCTGGAACGCCCTGATGGAATTAGGATCTGCTGCTCTTGAGGAGTACCTCCTCTCGAACGAGGCCAAGGCGGCCATCGTCTCCGGTGATCTCAGATGGATCAATGAACACGTAGGAGAATTGACCCAGAAACAACTTATGTTCATTTACAAACGCCTGGAGAGGGAAGCCTGGTAAACCCTAACGTTGCATAAGAAACATGACAATGGGGTTATAAGGAACGACAAAGATAAGCGTCTTGGCTCGATTAACAACTTGTCCTAGAAATAACCTTGAGTGAATGCAACGATCTCTATTCATATTGTCATGTTTTTAACCCTTCGGGAAAGCCAAGGATACCGTATCTCCTGAGTTGCCTGCCACGCCGAAGCCTTGGCGCGTAGGCGGGTCAAGGGATCGCGGTAAGCTGCGACAACTTCACCCTTTCCGCCTTGGACCTGCGGCATCCTCGATTTTCGCAAAAATAGGATAAGGTCTTTCATTTTCATAGGGTATTGTCGCCCCACGCCCGATTGGGCGGGAAGAAGGCCAAATTTTCCATATTAAAAATGTAAAGGAGTCAATCCATGGTCACTGCTTCCACTGAGATCGAACCTACCGGTGCCGTCGTGGTCGTCGGCGGGGGAATCGCCGGCATGCAAGCCTCCCTGGACATGGCAAATTCAGGTTTTCACGTCTATCTGGTGGAGAAGTCCTCTGCCATCGGCGGAGCCATGGCCCAGCTGGACAAGACGTTTCCTACAAACGACTGTGCCATGTGAATCATTTCACCCAAACTGGTCGAGGTCGGCCGGCACCTGAATATTGAACTGCTCACCCTCTCGGAGATGACCGCTCTCCGGGGCGAACCGGGGAACTTTGAAATCGAAATCACGTCCCATCCGCGCTATGTGGATATGGAAAAGTGTATCGCCTGCGGCACCTGCGCTCAAAAATGCCCCAAGAAGGTGGATGACCCCTATAACGAAAACCTGGTCAAACGAAGGGCTATCTATGTCGAATACGCCCAAGCGGTTCCCCTGAAATATGCGATTGACCCGGCGCACTGCATCTACTTACAGAAAGGGAAATGCCGGGCCTGTGAAAAATTCTGTCCGGCTAAGGCCATCAACTTCGAAGACAAAGAGCACACCAGGATGATCCGGGCCGGGGCGGTGATTCTGGCGCCCGGATTTCAGGCCTTTGATCCCGAACGGTATGCCGCCTATAAATATGCCAAACATCCGGATGTCGTAACCGGCACGGAGTTTGAACGGATTCTCAGCGCCACCGGGCCTTTTCAGGGCCGTCTCCAGCGACCCTCGGACGGGAAAGAGCCTGAAAAAATCGCCTGGATCCAGTGCATCGGCTCCAGGGACCTCCACCATTGCGATCATGCCTACTGCTCCTCGGTCTGCTGTATGTACGCAGTGAAAGAGGCCGTCGTTGCCAAGGAGCATGCCAAACATAAATTGGACTGTGCGGTCTTTTTTATGGATATGAGGACACATGGGAAGGATTTTGAGCAATACTATGAAGAGGCTAAGGAAAAGCATGGTGTTCGTTTTATCCGTTCCAGAGTGCCAAGCATCGATGTCGTCGAAGGAAGTGATGTGCTTGTCCTTCCCTATGTCAATGAAAGGGGAGAAATCATCAAAGAATCCTTTGACATGATCGTGCTCTCCGTCGGCATGGAGGTTTCTCCTGAAATAAAGGGGCTCGCGGAAAAACTCGGAGTCAATCTCACGGAGGGGGGATTCTGTCAGACATCCTCCTTTGGTCCCGTTCGAACCTCCAGAGAAGGCGTCTATGCATGCGGCGCCCTCCCCGGACCCAAAGATATTCCCCAGTCGGTTATGGAAGCGAGCGCTGCCGCCTGCGCGGCCACGCAACGCCTGGCTTCTTCGCGCCACACCCTGACCGAACGTGTTGAAAGGCCGCCGGAGACTGATATCAGCCGCAAGCCTCCGCGGGTCGGCGTCTTTGTATGCAACTGCGGGATCAATATCGGAGGCGTGGTCAGGGTGCCTGAGGTGGCGGCCTATGCGAGGACGCTGCCCCATGTCCATTACGTGGAAGAAAATCTTTTCACCTGCTCGCAGGACACCCAGGACAAAATGACGGCCCTTATCCGGGAAAAGGGTCTCAACCGGGTGGTGGTCGCTGCCTGCACCCCCAGAACCCACGAAGGGCTTTTCCAGGAGACCCTGATCAATGCGGGATTGAACAAGTATCTTCTCGAAATGGCCAATATCAGGAACCATGATGCCTGGGTCCATGCTCAGGACCCGGACGCAGCCACCGAAAAGGCCAAGGATCTGGTTCGCATGGCCGTGGCCAAGGCGGCCCTCATGAGTCCCCTTCGAGAAACGGAGGTACGCATCCAGCCGAAGGCCCTGATTGTGGGGGGTGGAATTTCGGGCATGGTTGCCGCAAGAAGCCTCTCGGGACAGGGATATCCGGTTTACCTCGTAGAGCGTTCACCTTACCTGGGGGGACAGGCCCTCAACCTTTTCAGAACCTGGAAGGGAGAGGACGTCCAAAGCCATGTGGCCGATCTGGTGCAAGAGGTGGAAGAGGACCCCTTGATAGATATCCATCTGCACACCTCTGTGGTCGGCGTTGAGGGCTTTGTAGGGAACTTCAGGTCCACCCTCAAGTCCAACGGGAGGGAGGAGATCGTAGAACATGGTGTTGTGATCCTGGCGACCGGCGCAAAGGAGGCCCGACCCGATGAGTACCTCTACGGAAAAGATCCCCGGGTGCTGACCCACCTCGATCTCGACCGCCGGTTCATCAACCGTGACCCCGCCATAAAGGAATTCAGAACCGCTGTCTTTATCCAGTGCGTCGGTTCCAGAGAACCTGAAAGGCCCCACTGTTCAAGGGTCTGCTGCACACATGCCATCGAGAGTGCTCTCTATCTCAAGGAACTCAACCCTGACATGAATATCTATGTCCTCTATCGGGACATCCGGACCTACGGAGAGCGGGAGTCCCTTTACAGAACGGCCCGTCTAGCGGGGGTAATGTTTATTCGGTATGAGTTGGATGAAAAGCCCAGGGTCTCCTCGAACGAGGACGGCCTTTTGATTAGGGTCAAGGATCCCATCCTCGACGAAACTGTGCGCATCAGGGCGGATCTCCTTGCCCTGGCCTCCGCCATCGTGCCCAACGAACCCGACGGACTGGCCGGACTCTTCAAGGTGCCATTTGACGAAAACGGTTGGCTGCAGGAGGCCCACCAGAAACTGCGGCCCGTGGACTTTGCCAACGACGGTCTGTTTCTCTGCGGCATGGTCCATTATCCCAAACCCATTGACGAAAGCGTGGCTCAGGCACAGGCCGCGGCGGCCCGGGCCCTGACCTTCCTGACCCGGGAGAGCATCCAGGTGGGCGGGGTGGTGAGCCGGATTGATCCGGAACTCTGTTCGGGGTGTCTCGGATGCATTCATGTCTGCCCCTATGGCGCCATCAGCATGGATGAGGCCAGCGGGACGGCCGAAGTCAACCAGGCCCTCTGCAAGGGTTGTGGGGCCTGCGCCGCGGCCTGCCCCTCGGAGGCCCCCACGCTCATGGGCTTTGACAACCGGCAACTCTATGCCCAGATCAACGCGGCTCTGGGGACCCGATAAGTCGATACAACACTTCAATTATTTACCGAAAAGGAGCCAAATATGAAAGAGGAACCTTTCGAACCCAAGATCCTGGCCTTCATGTGTAACTGGTGCACATACGGCGCCGCGGATCTGGCGGGTGTCAGTCGGCTTCAATATCCGCCCAACATCCGTCCCATTCGTGTCATGTGCTCAGCCACCGTCTCCCCTCATCATCTCTTGCGGGCCTTCCAGAGCGGGGCGGACGGCGTCTTGGTCGGGGGGTGACATATCGGGGACTGCCATTACCTGTATGGTAATCACATGACCGTAAAGAGAATCTCCTTTCTTCAGGAGCTCCTGGATTTCATAGGGCTGGAGGGCCGACTCCACCTGGAATGGATCTCCTCGGCCGAGGCACAGAAATTCGCCCGGGTGGTCACGCAGTTTACGGAGAAAATACGGACCCTGGGCCCTAACCCTCTCTCACAAAGAGAACTGTCCATGCCGCTACTGTTCCCTGAATCGACTCGGGAGCGGATCGAAAGGGGGACCTGTGGATCATAAAACAAAAGAAAAAGTAAAGACCTGGCTCGAAAAAGGGGAAATAGACCTTTTTCTCGGCTACAGGATGGTGGACGGTCACCCTTTGCCTTACTGCTTTCACCGGGACAACCCGGATGAGGTCCGGGATCTGGTGGAAGCACGGGTCCGTTATCCCCTGGAGAAAACGGCCCTGATGATCGCCTCCGCAGAGCCGGAGCTTCGAATAGGGCTCTTGGCCAGGGACTGCAATCAAAGGGCGCTGAATGCGCTCTTCGTCTGGAATCAGCTCGACCCCGACCGGATCAGGACCCTCGATATCAACTGCTGTCCCTCGCCCCTTAAAGCACAGGAACACTGCTCCTATCTGAAGCCGGAAAAACCAGGGATTCTTAAAAAAGAGGTCGGCATAGACAACACCATGGACATTGAAGACACGGCACAATGGGAAAGTAAAGAGCGCTTCGCAAGATGGATGTACGAATTCGAGAAGTGCATCAAATGTTACGGCTGCCGCAACATCTGTCCCGTCTGCTTTTGCAAAGAGTGCAGTCTGGAGCATTCGGATTTTGTGGGAACCGGAGACCTCCCCCCGGAAGTCCCCCTCTTTCATCTTGCACGGGCGGTCCATATGGCAGGCCGATGCATCGACTGCGGTCTTTGCGAGGAAGCCTGTCCAATGGATATTCCCTTAAGGCTTCTTTACGGAAAGGCCAATGAAATCGTGAAGAGAATTTTCGATTATGAGGCCGGGACGCCCCGGGAACAGTCCCCATTCTCCGTGCTGGAAGAAAAAATAACCCTGGAGCCGAAAGAAATCGAGGCTGCTTAGTGCATATTTTCATAAATAGTATGACATATGCTGTTTTTTTGAAACGCGAAGACGCAAAGAGCGCAAAGGGTATGATGTTAAAGTTTCCTTTCATTAGACTAAGAGGATTGAATTTAAAATTGCGTTAGGCGCTAGTGACGCAAAGTCTTTATCGAATCGTTCGTTCCGATTCGATAAAAAACACATCTTAGCGATCTTGGCATCTTGAGCGCAGTCCCGCACGCGGGACAAGCGGGCGGTAAATGCTTTTTTCAGCTTGGAAATACGTCTCAATATTTGTGAATCAAAGTGCTTAGTAATAACACAGAACCAAACGGAGGCAGAACGTGGACTACAAATTCGTTCCTTCAACCTGCTCCTATTGCGGTGTGGGATGCGGCGTCCTGTTCCAGGTCATGAATGGACAGCTTGCCGGTACCCTGCCCCTGAAGACCCATCCCGTAAGCCGGGGCAAATTGTGCATCAAGGGCTGGAATCTTCATGAGTACATCACGAGCTTCATGCGTCTCAAATCTCCTCTTATCAAGATAAACGGCCGGTTTCGACCCGCAACCTGGGACAAGGCGATCCGATTCGCAGCCGAGAGCCTGAAAGGGATCGTGGAAAAGCACGGCCCGGACAGCGTGGGGATCCTGGTCTCCGCAAAAATGACCAACGAGGAGAATTACCTGGCCCAGAAATTTGCCCGCGCCGCCATAGGCACCAATAACGTGGACCACTGCGCCCGGCTCTGTCATGCCTCTACAGTGGCAGGTCTTGCCGCAGCATTCGGAAGCGGAGCCATGACCAATTCCATCGAAGAGATCGAAGACGCCGCCTGTGTCTTCGTGATTGGCAGCAACACCACGGAGTGCCATCCCTTGATTGCCCGGTACATCCTCAGGGCAAAAGAAAGGGGGGCCGCGCTGATCGTGGCCGATCCCAGACATATCCAACTCTCCCGATTCGCGGATGTGGCCGTGACCCATCGCCTGGGAAGCGACGTGGCCCTGCTCAACGGCATGATGCACCTCATCCTGAAAAACCATTGGCACGATGAGGCCTATATCCGGGCGAGGACCGAAGGTTTCGCGGAGCTGAAGGAGGCGGTGGAGGACTATACACCGGAAAAAGTCAGGGCCATTACCGGTGTTGAAACCCGTGACCTGGAACGCATGGCGGAACTGTATGCCACAAACCGCCCGGCATCACTCCTTTACGCCATGGGCATTACCCAGCACTCGACCGGGGTGGACAATGTGAAGTCTTGCTGCAATCTGGCCATGCTTTGCGGAAATGTAGGCGTGAGAAGCGGCGGCGTCAACCCGTTGCGGGGGCAAAACAATGTCCAGGGGGCCTGCGACATGGGAGGACTCCCCAACGTCTATCCGGGGTACCAACCGGTGAACAACCCGGAAATCAACGAAAAATTCTCGAGGGCCTGGAAGAGGCCCCTGCCGGACAAACCGGGCTACACCATCACGGACATGGTCTCGGCCATGGCAGAGGGGAGGCTCAAAGCACTCTATGTGATCGGGGAGAATCCGAAGCTAAGCGACCCGGATTGGAATCACCTGGATGATGCGCTTCGAAAGCTGGAACTTCTCGTGGTTCAAGGATTATTCCTGTCCGAGACGGCCCAGGTCGCGGACGTGGTCTTTTCCGCGGTCTCTGTCGCAGAAAAGGAAGGCACCATTACCAACACGGAGCGCCGATGCCAAAAAATCAACAAAGCCATCGAACCCATTGGGGACACGCTGCCGGACTGGGAGATCCTCTCCAGGTTTTCCTCAGCCATGGGCTACGACATGGACTATGCCGACCCTGAGGAGATTTTTCGCGAAATGGCCTCCCTCACGGGGACTTACAGCGGTATGACCTACGAAAAAATGGCCTTGGACGGACTCATATGGCCCTGCCCGACCCCTGATCATCCGGGCACGCCCTATCTCCACAAGGAAAAATTCTCCAGACCGGGGGGCAAGGGCCAATTCCACGCCATTTCCTACGAAGAACCCGCAGAACTGCCCGATGAGGCCTATCCCTATTTTTTGACCACCGGCAGGATGTTCGCCCACTTCCATACCGGCACCATGACCAGGGTTTCCCGGCATCTGGACGGGGAACAGACTACGGGTTATCTGGAAATCAATCCCGCGGATGCCGCGGACCGTTCCATCCAGGAGGGAGATATCGTGGTCCTCACGTCAAGGCGAGGCAGGATTGAGGCTCCGGCAAGGGTGACCGACAAGGTCGGACGCGGCGTGCTTTTTCTGCCCATCCACTTTGGGGAAAACCCGGCCAACGTCCTCACCAACCCGGCCTGCGACCCTGTCGCCAAGATCCCGGAGTTCAAGGTCAGCGCCGTAAACATCCGAAAGCTGGAAGAAGCGCCCCCGGCAGGGGTTGCTTAGTAAAAAATCCGGGTCCAAAGGGTCTGGCTTTGGCTTAACCCCAAAGGGGTATCGATGACGGAAACCCGGGCATGAAAATGCGAACGCTTATGCAAGGTCCTATGGCAGGGCCCATCGTCTCTGACAGGATGCTAGGTTCAGGTTTTTTAAATTAGATTACCGCATTCTTCTCAGCCGTCGAGCGCCGCCTTGCCTGTCATGGCGTGAAACCAGTCCCAAAGCTCCCGCATCTCCTCTTTGTGACTGTTCTGCAGTTCCTGCATGAAACGGGCATTCTCGATCGCTATCCCACCCTGCTCGGCCAAAGCAATGATAAATTCCACCTCTTGTGGGGTAAAGTCCCTGGATTTGGAACCATAAAGTCGAAGGACGCCGATAGTTTCATCTTTGAAGATAATAGGGACCGAAAGGATGGATCGGATGCCTTCTCTTTTGCATTCCTCAGGATATTGCAGTTGATCGTCATGCTCGATGTCCGGGACGATGACAGGACCACCCGCCCTGATCGCCCGGGCAATGCTTCTATCCGCTAGAACAGGCCCTTTCTTCAAAAACGCCTTACTCAAATTTTGCTGGGTGATCAGTTCCAATCGGCCCTCTTTTTTATTTAACAGACTGATAGCGCCTGCTTTGAGTTCCAGAGACCTGATCGCTTCTTTCACGATGAGATCAAGGACTTCCTGAAGATTCAAGGTGGAACTGATGGCCTTGCTTACATGGACAAATGCCAGAAAGTAATCTTGCGACTTGGTCACCATGTCCATACTCCTTTCTTTTGTTATTGTTAAAAGATTGGGCATCTTGTCGGCCGCCCCATGAGGCCGCCCGGTCTACCGGATCTCGGACCATAGAACGATTGCAGGCTGAGATGAATGCTTCGAATCGAAATCCTTGAGGAAGGGGGAGAAAGAATGTCTACTGAAGCATGCGTGAGGATCAGAATTTCATAAGGAGGAAAGTAGAGAACGTGTTGTGCTGAAGTTACCAGTATAGTGGTATCGGACTCGGAGAGTCAATCATGATGATTTTCGAAGATCTGCTGCCCTCACCCTTGAAGCCTTTGATCCCTAAGGACCCTTATTCAGATAGAAGGAATCGACGACGAAAATAGCGAGCCCCGTCCAGATGCATCCGAATGTAATGAAATTAATCAGGGTAAAAGGCTCTCCATACCTGAACACGGCCAACAGAAACATAAGGCTTGGAGCAAGATACTGCAGGAGGCCCATGGTTGAATATCGAAGCCGCCGCGCTGCGCTGGTGAACCAGACCAGAGGGAATGCCGTCACGGCCCCCGCCAGAAAAAGCAGCCATGTGGTTTGGTGATCAACATTACCGAAGGCCAGACCTCCCTTGATTCCCAGGTAGATCAGATAGCCCAGGGCAATAGGGCAGACCAGGGCGGTTTCCACAAAAAGCCCGTTCACGGCTTCGATCCGCACCGTCTTTCGCAAAAGACCGTATGTGCCGAAGCTGAATGCCAGGACCAGGGCGATCCAGGGAAACCGGCCAAACTGGATGGTGATGTTCGCCGTCCCGGCCGCCGCGAACAGCACGGCCACCACCTGAAGGGGCCGGAGCCTCTCCCGTAGGAACACGACACCCAATAATACATTTACCAGAGGGTTGATGTAGTACCCGAGACTTGCCTGCAGGATCCTGTCCGTGTTGACCGCATAGATAAAAATGAGCCAATTAATAGTCACGAGCAGGGCAGTCACCAGAAGGGTCCGCCATACCTCCTTTGAAGCCAGTGCCCTTCTAAGCCCCAACCAGTCATGGGCCAACGCAATCAGAACGGCCGTCAGAGGCACCGACCAGATGACTCGGTGACTTAGGATTTCGAGGGGCGACACATGTCCTATCGATTTGAAATAGATGGGCACCATCCCCCAGAAGCCATAAGCAGCGAGGGCACAGGATACACCGAGTTTTTGTTCGCGGGATGTAGACAAGACACATTTCCTCATGACCTGAAAGTTGAAAGACTCAGGGATAAACTTCTCTGAAATCTATTACCCTGGATCCAAAGAGCTCGATCCCTTCCTACAGCTTGGCCCGGGTATTCCCTTCTGCAAAGCCGAGATTTGCTATGCGTTCTCTTTCTCAGGAATGCTGACACAAGGATCAGAATAAGTTATTGGGGAGCCTTGGGCAAGTCTATTGAATGGCACCGGGAGGATCCTTGGCTAAAGGATATATAATTATCCAGGCGGAACCGGAAAAATCAGCCCCGGACTCTCTCAGCCATTTTTCCTATGACGTGAACAATTTTTTCCACTATGGCAGTATAACCGTAGATATCCATAAAATCTCTCGCCACGGAATCAGCAATGGCAAGGATACCCTGCGATATCTCCTCCACAATTCTATGAATCAACCGGGCCTTGATGCCGACCTCCTCGCTGAGCCGATCCCAATGCCGAGGCTGAATCCAGTTGGGCCGACTCTCGCTACCTATCCTCATGGCAAGTCGATCCGTAAGATCCGGATAAACACGGGTACAAATGAGGTCATAAAATGGTGCCAGTTCGGGTCCGCCTTTCGAATAAAGTATGGCGAGGTTCTTGGCATGAGCGTCAGCGTTTCCGATGAGCAAATTGAAGACGACCCAAATGAGAAGAGCTTTCCGGTCTGCTGCCGGACGCGTGCTTTTTTCTCTCAACAGGGAGAAACAGCGTGCCAGCGGGGGACCGCCCTCGGCCTCGTATTTCTGTTCCGGGAGGATAGCAAGCGCTTGACAGAAATCCTCCTGATGGAGTCGCCGTATTTTATCTTCATGATCTCGTTCGCGATCATAGCGTTCAACGATATAGAGCCTGTCCATACCAAGGCGTAAGGTCACATTCGGAACAGATAGTCCGATTCGTGCCGCCAGCATCATACAAAACGCTTCATTTTCAACCGTGTCTTTTAGACCCGCAATAGGCGGTTTGATGATATGCGTGCTGGGGGCGTTTCCTGTTGAGAGGAAGATCCTGTCTCCCTCCATGTAAACCGGCAATTTGTTCTGGGCACCTGCAAGGGAAAGACGCATCCCCTTCTCACCTGCCAAGAGGGGTTTCCTTGGGAGTTCGGTCACAACTTTGTGCAGTTCCTCTTCATTGATCTCGCGATATCCCGATTTCACATAGGGGAAAGACCCTTCAGGCAGCAGAGATACGGCACCGGCACACTCCCCTCCGATTTCTTTTAGGAGGGCAAAATCATTTTTTTCCGAAATTCCCAGTCGGCGGGCAATCATATTGCGGATTTCTGCCTCCGGAAGAAGATTGGAAAAGAAGGGCCTCGCTGCATCATCAACGTAGGGCTTCTCCTGAAGCGGAAGGGATAAGGATAAAGGGATGGCCCCTTGGTGTGCCTGCCATTCGGCATCGTATTGAAATACGAAGCGCCGGCGTTCATCCAGCCAGAGACGGCCGACCAACTGAGCCCCGAGGTACACGTCAATCCTGCTCCCCTTATCCTTTTTACGCATCGGGCCAATCCTTAGGACCTATCAGGACATCAAGGCCGAGACCGGTAAGGACCTGGATGGCTTTCCCCAGTTCAGCAGTAGGTTTTCCGTTTTCAAGATCAGACAGGAACCGGTATCCCACACCACAGAGAGCAGATGCATCCGCCAAAGTCAGCCCATCGCCCTTTCTTTTTCTTCTTACCGCCTTACCCACATCGGCAGCGGAACAAATTTTCTCTTTCAAGGTCTAACTCCGAAAAAAAGATTACCGTTCGGGAATAATGCTTGACTTTACCTCAATTGTCAAGTGAAAGATTACCGTTCGGGAATATCAGGTCTCTCTACGTGTTAAAAGACACAAAATATTCCCGAACGGGAATAACCGTTTATCTGCATGAAGTATGACCCGTTTATATTTTTCATTCGGGACGGCATTCATCAAAATCCATTGCCATTTCCTGGACTGTTTTTGGTACAATAACGGCGGTAATCATGCTATCCCGTGAAATCCCTCAACCTCTTTTTAAAAATGCTTTTTGATTCAAAGGCAGAAAATTCATGACTCAACGCCATGACAAGACGGTTTGTCCCGATTGCGGGGAGCCGGTAAAAAAGACCTGGAAGATCTGTCCTGCCTGTGAAACACCGCTTATTGCGCTCCAGTGCCCACAGTGCAAGAGTCCGGTGAAGGAGCACTGGAAAAGGTGCCCGGAGTGTGAAGCTTCCCTGCTGTGCAAAACTTGCGGGGAACGTATTCCTCCGGGAAGCGCTCTATGCCCGAAGTGTGATCAGCAGAAAGCCGAATCCGTCGACCAAAGACCGGAAATTTTGGAGCCCGCCACGCAAATGACGTTTCTTTATGCCCCGGGCGGGACGTTCATGATGGGGGATACCTTCGGGGACGGCCTTGAAAACGAACTTCCGTTCCATCAGATCCGGTTGGACGGATTTTATATAGGCAAGTATCCGGTCACCCAGGACCAATGGACAACCGTGATGGGAGATAACCCTTCCAAATTCCAAGGGGTCCTGCACCCTGTCGAGCAAGTTACCCTGTACGAGGTCCAAGGGTTTATCCAAAAATTGACGGAAACCAACAATGGAGCATTCCGATTCGACCTGCCCACCGAGGCCCAGTGGGAATATGCGGCGCGGAGCGGGGGCAAGGATGAGCTCTTTGCCGGTGGACATGAAGTGGATGCCCTGGCCTGGTATGAAGACAACAGTGATGGATCGACCCGGCCCGTAGGCAAAAAGGCCCCTAACGGCCTCGGCCTTTACGACATGAGCGGTAATGTGTGGGAGTGGTGTCAGGATAGCTATCGGGCGGACGCCTATCAAAAGCATGAGGCCAGGAACCCTGTTACGACAAACCGGGAACCGGATAGAGTCATCCGCGGCGGGAGTTGGAATCTCGATGCCTGGAGTGTTCGGTGTGCCAGGCGATTCAGTTTTCGGGAGGATTTCTCCGCCCCGGGTTTGGGTATCCGGTTGGTGATAACGGCCTGAGGTTTTTTTTAGACATTATTTCGCCCCGGCAATTTCAAAAACGCCTCCCTCAGGTCCGAGGCCATCAAAATCGTTTCCCTTACCTCCTCGTGGATCGCTTCATCATCGAGCCGGTTCAGGGCCGCAAAACGAATTTCGTTGATATCGGAGCGGGCCTTCGGGGTGCCCGAAAGGATCCATCCCCAGTAATCCGCAATCACATAGTGATATTGAACGCTTTTTTGTTCATCGTAAAGAATGCGGTCTATGAGCCTGACCAGGCCCCCGATTTCAATTTCAAGGGAGACTTCCTCAAGGATCTCACGGCTTAATGCATCATTGAGGGTTTCTCCCAATTCTACCGCGCCTCCCGGAAGGCTCCACTGCCCCTTTCCCGGTTCCTTGTCTCTCCTGGCCAGCAGGACCGAGTCTCCTTGAAAAAGAACGGCGGCCACGCCGACGATTGGATATTCCGGATAGGTTCTTTTCATCTATATTTCCCCCGGTATTCAAGCCGATCGGGACACAAATTTAGCGTAAAAGACGATGCTGATGGATGAAAGGGGATTAAAATGCACGGCATTCGCCTGACAAAGCAGCACCGAAGTCATATAACCGCAACGAAATAAGATCTGTCAGGATGTAAACAAGGCCATTATCCCAGAGCATTGCGTTCATTAATAAATAATCTTATTTTATTGTAAGATTAATTCCTATACTTTTGTGCGTGTTTTTCTTTAAAAAATTTTATTAAAATATTTTAAAAATTATTTTAAGCGGAAAATCACAGTATTTTCGTATCATTCCACATCAGGAGACACTTATTCGTATTTATATAAAAAAAAATTATTTGAAAATAAAAAATCCTGGAGTTATTATCACTAAAACTATTTAGACAAATTCTTTCTGGATTTTCAAGGAGCAGCTATGCTGGAAATCAGGCTTCATGGAAGGGGAGGACAGGGGGCTGTCACCTCCGCAGAACTTCTGGCCACGGCAGCGATCGATGAGGGAAAATACGGCCAGGCTTTCCCCAGTTTCGGACCGGAAAGAAGGGGAGCACCAGTGGTCGCATTCCTGCGGGTGGACGATAAACAAATCAAAATCAGGTCCAATATTAACGAACCGGATCTAGTGCTGGTCCTTGATCCTTCTATCCTGAGGATTGTGAATGTAACGGAGGGGCTCAAGGAGGACGGGATCCTTGTGGCCAACACAAAGTTCAGTGCGGAAGAACTCCGAAAGGAACTGGGTCTCACGTGCAAACTGGCCGTCGTGAACGCCACCCATATTGCAAGAGAAGAGCTGGGGCTTCCCATTACCAATACGACGATGATCGGCGCCCTGCTAAAGGCCGAACCCGTCATTGACCCGGACGATCTGGTCGAACCCTTGAAGAAAAGATTCGGGAGAATCGCTGAGAAGAATATCCGGGCATTTAAGAGGGCATTTGACGAAACAGAGCTGTCGTTTTAACGGAGGATATCGAATTGGCCAAGACCAAAACGGACCTGACCTGGCAGGAAATAGAAATCGGAGGGGTTGTCACGACTCCCGGGAATGCCGCTGAATACAAAACCGGGAACTGGAGATCCAGTCGCCCGGTCTGGGACAAGAACCGATGCGTCAAATGCGGCATTTGCTATATATTCTGTCCCGATGCTGCCATCAACGAAGATGAAGAAGGTTTTTTTGAGGCAGACTTATATTATTGTAAAGGGTGCGGCATCTGTGCCCATGAATGCCCCACCGGCTCAATCACCATGGTCGAGGAGGAAGAGTAATGGGAAAAAGGATCGGCCTGGAAGTCTCCCTGTCGGCAGCCGAAGCAGTAAAAATGGCCAATGTGGATTGCATTGCCGCCTACCCCATCACACCCCAGACGCATATCGTCGAACACCTTTCGGAATTGGTCAACAACGGTGAGCTGGACGCCGAATTCATCCCCGTGGAGTCCGAGCACTCCGCCATGAGCGTCTGCACGGGAGTCTCGGCCGCAGGAGCAAGGGTTTTTACCTGCACCAGCTCCCAGGGCCTTGCCCTCATGAACGAAATTGTCCACATCGCACCGACCATGCGCCTGCCCGTCGTCATGATCCTTGCGAATCGTTCCCTTTCCGGACCCCTGAGCATATGGAACGACCACACGGATGTCATGTCCATCCGGGATTGTGGATGGATTCAGGTCTTTGCCCACAACGGACAAGAGACCTTTGATCATGTTCTTTTTGCTTACAGGGTGGCGGAAGCCAAAAAAGTGTCCTTACCTGTGATGATCCACATAGACGGATTCATCCTGACCCATGTGATCGAACCGGTTGAATTCTGGGATGAAGAACAAGTCCGGGCCTACCTCCCCGACTTCGAACCGGTCAACTCCCTGCACCCCGATCACCCCGTCTCGATGGGCGCCTTTGGATTGCCTTCTATTTTCTCCGAAGTCAAAGTGGCCCAGGATGAAGCCCTCATTCAATCCAAAGGCGAAATCATGGCCGCATGGAAAGAACTAGGCGACATTGTCGGCCGATATTATAAGCCCGTTGAAACCTACAGGAATGAGGATGCGGAAACCATCATTGTAACCCAGGGCAGTTTCGGGGAAACGGTGACCCTGGTCGTCGACGCCCTTCGGGAAGAGGGGCAGTCCGTCGGCCTTGTCATGAATCGACTCTGGAGGCCCTTTCCCTTTGAGGAATTTCGAGAGGCCCTCGGGAGCGCAAAAAACGTGATCGTTATCGACAGGGCCATATCCAATGGCGGGCAGGGCGGACCGCTTGCCATCGAACTCCGCTCGGTCCTCTATGGGGCCGCCAACCAGCCCACGGTCACCGATTATATTTGCGGTCTGGCAGGTAGAGACGTCACCATTCAGGACTTCAAGAACATGTATTACAAATCCTTGGAAAAGGTCAAAGGCAAGCCTCTCGAAGAAGACTTTGAATACTATGCGGTAAGAGGGAAATGATGGAACAGAGCAATGTCTACGCCTACAAATTAATTACCAGGAAGGAATATTTCTCACCCGGACACAGGGCCTGCCAGGGTTGCGCCGAAGTCTTGGCCGTCAGGCTGGTGTCCAAGGCACTGGGCAGAAATGCCGTCGTTGCAAGCGCCACCGGATGCATGGAAATTGTGTCATCACCCCTGCCCTTTACCAACTGGAACGTTCCCTGGATCCATGTGGCCTTTGAAAATGCCGCAGCCGTCGCCTCGGGTGTGGAGGCGGGCATAAAGGTGCTCATGCGAAAGGGGAAGATCCCTAAAAAGAAAATTAATTTTCTTGCCATGGCGGGCGACGGCGGTACGAGCGATATCGGGCTTCAGGCCCTGTCCGGCGCCCTGGAAAGGGGGCATGATTTCACCTACATTTGTTATGACAATGAAGCTTACATGAATACGGGGATACAGCGTTCCTCTTCCACCCCTTTCGGGGCCTCCACGACGACCTCACCCGCAGGGAAAGTGGTTCCCGGGCAGGTGACCTGGAAAAAAAACATGCCGGAAATCGCCGTAGCCCATAACATCCCCTATGTCGCCACGGCGTCACCGAGTTACCCCATCGACCTCATCCGGAAAGTCAAAAAAGCGGCCAGTATCGAGGGGCCATGTTACATCCATGTCCTCTCCGTGTGCCCCACGGGCTGGCGCATGCCCCCCGAACTCGCCATACAGGCGGGAAGACTGGCGGTCGAAACAGGTGTTTTTCCGCTCTATGAAGTGGAACAGGGCCGATACAAATTTTCTGAGGAACCCAAAAAACTCAGGCCGGTAAACGACTATTTGAAAATTCAGGGGCGTTTCCGACATCTGGACGAAGAGATGATCGAAAAAATCCAAAAAAGGGTTGTAGAAGAATACGAAAAATTACAGAAAAAGGTTAAAATGACTAAGGGGAGCTAAATGGAACAGAAGGCTATTGATCGTTTGCTGAAGAAGCATAACCATGAGCAATCCGCTATCATTGCCATCCTGCAGGACCTCCAGGGAGAGGAAAACTACCTTCCGGAAAAGGATCTCGAATATATCTCCGAAAAGATGTCCATACCTCTCCCTAAAATTTACAGGATAGCCACCTTTTACAACGCCTTCAGCCTCAAGCCCCGTGGAAAGCACCTCGTTAATGTCTGTATGGGAACCGCCTGTCACGTGAGAGGAGGAGAAAAGGTCCTTGATCGACTGAAGATGGAACTCGGCATTGAGGTGGGGGAAATGACAAAAGACGGGCTTTTTACTCTGGAAACGGTCAACTGCCTGGGTGCTTGCGCCCTCGGACCTATTGTTATGGTTGGAGATGACTATCACGGCCAAATGACAAGTGCAAAGGTCAGGTCTACCATTCAGAAATACAAAAAAGTCGCTAAGGGTAAAAAATGAAAAAGATTCTTGATCCCCGGGAACTCGAAAAATTCAGAGCGCAAATTCTGGAAAAACGTGACCCCAAAAGGCCCTGCATCGCGGTGACGTCTGGAACATCCGCCAAGGCCTACGGATCCGAAAAGCTCGTAGAGGCCTTCCGGACGGCGCTAAAGGCCCACAGATTATCGCGCAAAATAGACCTGAGGGTAACCGGCGGCCAGGGTTTTGATGAAAGGGAACCTCTGGTCATTATCCACCCCCGGAACATCCTCTACCAGAGAGTCGACCCAAAGGATGCGGAAGAGATCGTCACCGAAACGATCCAGAAGGATAAAATCATCGAGCGCCTACTCTTCGTCGATCCCAAAACCGGAGAAAAGATTCTCAACAGGGACGATATTCCCTTTTATAAGGGGCAAATGCCCATCATCTTCGGCGATAACGGAAAAATCGACCCCACAAACATAGAAGACTACCTTGCCATTGGCGGATATTTTGCACTGGTCAAGGTATTGACCGAAAAAACACCGGAAGGGGTCATCGACATCATCAAGAGATCGGGTCTGAGGGGACGCGGCGGCGGCGGTTTCCCTACGGGTATGAAATGGGAATCCTGCCGGAACGCCCCGGGCGAAAAACGCTATGTGGTCTGCAATGCGGACGAAGGAGACCCGGGGGCCTACATGGATCGTGGGCTTCTAGAGGGCAATCCCCACCGTGTCTTGGAAGGGATGATGATCGGGGCCTTCGCCATCGGCTCGGATGAGGGGTATCTCTACGTCCGTTATGAATACCCCCTCGCCAATGAACATATTCAGATAGCCATCAAACAACTCAGACAATACGGTCTGCTCGGAGAGAATATACTCGGCACGGGTTTTACTTTTGATCTCAAGGTCAGCAGGGGGGGAGGGGCCTTCGTCTGCGGGGAGTCCACGGCGCTCATGGCCTCGATCGAAGGGAATGCAGGGGAACCCAGGGCGAAGCATATTCATACCGTCGAAAGCGGTCTTTGGGATAAACCTACCAATCTCAACAACGTGGAGACATGGGCGAACGTGCCCTTGATCATCCATAAGGGGGTGGACTGGTACACCGGCATCGGTACGGAAAACAGCAAAGGGACCAAAATCTTTTCGCTGGTCGGAAAGGTTAACAACACGGGGCTTGTCGAGGTCCCCATGGGCATGACGATCAAGGAAATTGTAGACGACATCGGTGGCGGGATTCCGGAAAACGGAACCCTCAAAGCCGTCCAGACGGGGGGACCCAGCGGCGGATGCATTCCCGCTTCTCTGATCGATATTTCCGTGGATTTTGACAAACTGACGGAAGTCGGATCCATGATGGGTTCCGGCGGCATGATCGTCATGGACGACAAGACGTGCATGGTGGATATTGCCAGGTACTTCCTCAACTTCCTGAAAGATGAATCCTGCGGTAAATGCACCACCTGCCGCGACGGCATCCGGAGAATGTATGAGGTGGTTGACGCCATAACCCGTGGCAAGGGGAAGGAAGGGGATATCGAACTCCTCGAGGAACTGAGCTGGGTGATCTCCGAGGCCTCACTCTGTGCCCTGGGATCGACGGCCCCAAACCCGGTGCTGAGCACCATCAGATATTTTAGAGACGAGTACGAGGCCCACATCAGGGACAAAAAATGCCCGGCCGGGGTGTGCAAGGCGCTAATCACCTACAGCATCGACAAAAAAAAATGCACGGCCTGTGGAAAATGCAAGAAAGTGTGTCCGAGTGATGCGATTACGGGTAAAAAGAAGGTCCCGCACAAGATAGATTCCAAAAAATGTATACGGTGCGGGGCATGTATCGCAGAGTGTAAATTCGATGCCGTTCGAATTCGCTAATGACCACGTCGCTAAAAGGATTATTGAGACATGATAAAATTTACGATCAACGGTTATGAGGTTGAAGGCGAAAAAGGACAGAATGTGTTGCAGGTCGCCCTTGACAACGGTTTTGACATTCCCCACCTCTGCTATCACGAAGCCCTGGAACCTTACGGTGCCTGCAGGCTCTGCCTTGTGGAAATTTCAAACGGAAAAAGGACCCGGCTTACGACGTCCTGTAACTATCCGGTCATGGAGGGGATCAGCGTCCAAACCGATACCGAAAAAGTGACACGTGCCCGCAGTATGATTCTAGAGCTTCTGCTGGCAAGATGTTCCGATTCGTCTGCAATCATTGAACTGGCTGAAAAATACGGGGTCACCGAAACCCGCTTCGAACTGGATCATGATGATTGCATCCTTTGTGGGCTTTGTGAACGGGTTTGTCGTGAAGTCGTCGGCGTGGAGGCCATCTCATTTCTCGGAAGGGGCTCCGCCAGAAAGGTCGGCCCCCCATTGGAAATCAACCCCAAGACCTGTATCGGATGCGGGGCCTGCGTTTATGTCTGCCCTACGGATTGCATAAAGATGGAAGAATCGGAAAAAGACAGGACCATCGTCCGCTGGGGCAGGACCCTGCCCATGAAAACCTGCAAGGTCTGTGGAAACACCTATGCACCCTGGTTCCAGCTTGAATATTTCAAGCAGATCACAGAAGGCATTCCGAAGGACTTTTGGGATAAATGCCCGGATTGCAGATAGGTGGAACAGGATATTCAGGGTATTTTTTTATTTTTCGCTTCCAGGCCCTCTCATCTTGATATCACCGAATGGATGCCAAGGTCTCCATTGACAACCGGAGGCCCGGCCGTTTCGCTTATCCTAATCGTCCATCAAAAAATCGACATCCTTTACTAACTACCCGGATTGGAACGCTTTTTGGGGTAATGTACGCATATAGGGAACCCCGAGAACATGGCACGATGAGCATGATCGGGCATAGGTCCCTCCCCCGCATCTTCCCTGTCGCCCCCTCGTCCTGCTTACGGATCAACCCCTCTTTTAAGCCCCGCCATTTCCTGTCTTGCATGAATAATGGATTGACAAAGCCTATCCCGGGCGACTAAATAAAAACGTTAAAAACAATGGGGTAGTTTTATGATATCGTAAGATACTTTATCTCGTGACCCGGATGTTAGAACTGACGCGAGCTTCTTGATCATCATATTACCCGCCTTTGTGTCAAGTATGGCTTATTTTCTTAGGCCTCCCCAACTGACAGTGCAGGCTGACGATCCTCTATAAGAGATCAGAATCAGCGAAGACCTCTTGGGAAGTCGCTACAGGCGGTTCCGTACCCTTGAACCATATTCAAACCGGTGTCCAAAGACACTGCCAAAGGCAACCTTCTGAACTGGAACCAGTTATACTAAAACAAGTAACGACCGCTGGAAAAAAAGGTTACAAGGAAAGGAAGAATGATTATGAGTGTGACCACAAAAACCATAGAAGGAAATGAAGCCGCTGCCCATGTTGCCTATGCAATGAGTGAAGTGGCGGCTCTCTATCCCATTACGCCCTCCACCAGTATGGGTGAATACTGCGATGAGTGGGCGGCCCATGGTCGAAAAAACATCTTCGGCCAAAATCTCAGGGTCGTGGAGATGCAGTCCGAAGCGGGGGCGGCAGGGGCTGTTCACGGGGCTTTATCTGCTGGCACTTTATCGACTACTTTTACCGCCTCCCAAGGCCTGCTTCTGATGATCCCCAATATGTATAAGATTGCCGGTGAATTGATGCCCGCGGTCTTTCATGTAGCGGCCCGGTCCCTGGCAGCACATGCCCTTTCGATTTTCGGTGATCATTCGGATATCAATGCCGTTTTGAGAACAGGCTTCTCTCAACTGGCGTCTTCCTCGGTCCAGGAGGTGATGGACCTGGCCCTGGTGGCCCACCTTGCCAGCATCCGGACCAGCCTGCCTTTTATCCATTTGTTTGATGGATTCAGGACCTCCATGGAAATCCAGAAGATCGAGATGATCGATTATAAAGACATGGCAAAGCTGGTAGACTGGGAGGCCATCGAGGATTTTAGAAGCCGCTGTATGAATCCGGAATATCCTCAACTCAGGGGCACCGCCCAGAATCCTGACATCTTTTTTCAAAACAGAGAGGCGGCCAATCCATTTTACGCCAGGATTCCCTATATCGTACAGGAGGAAATGCAGAAGGTTGGAGATCTGACGGGACGAAATTACAACCTTTTCGATTATGTCGGTGACCCTGAGGCAGAACGCATCATCGTGTCCATGGCTTCGAGCTGCGACGTGGTTGAAGAAACGGTTAATTATTTGAGAAGACGAGGTGAACGCGTCGGTTTGATTAAGGTGCGCCTTTACCTTCCCTTCTCTAGAGAGCATTTCTTCCGGGCCGTGCCGGCGACGGTCAAAAGAATTGCCGTACTGGACAGGATAAAGTCACCCGCATCCGTGGGCGAACCGCTCTATCTCGACGTCTCCACTGCATTTCAGGAAATCGGTGACGCCCCTGTCGTCGTGGGCGGTCGATACGGGCTCGGAAGCAAAGACTTCAATCCCACCATGGTTAAAGCCGTATTCGACAATCTCCGGTCAAAGGTACCAAAGAACCACTTCACCGTAGGGATCAATGATGACGTGACCCATTCCTCTCTTGAGTGCGGCCAGGAAATCCATGCATCCCCGGAAGGTACGGTCAGGTGTAAATTCTGGGGTATCGGCGGGGACGGAACCGTCGGGGCCAACAAAAATGCCATTAAGATTATCGGCGAAAGCACAGAGATGTTTGCCCAGGCATACTTTGCCTATGACGCCAAAAAGTCGGGAGGAACAACGGTGTCTCATCTCCGTTTCTCTCCCCATAGAATCCAGTCTCCCTATTTCTTGACCCAGTCCGACTTTATCGCGTGCCACAAACGCGCCTTTGTGAATCAGTACCAGATTCTGGAAGGCATCAAAGAGGGGGGCACCTTCCTCCTCAATTCCCCCTGGGCCCTAGACGACATGGAGCGCGAACTTCCTGATTATATGAAGCGAACCATCGCCCAGAAGAACCTGAATTTTTTCAATATCGATGCGGTGAGGATCGCCGAGGAACTCGGGCTTGGCGGGCGTATCAACATGATCATGCAGGCCGCCTTCTTCCAGATCGCCAATGTCATTCCGCCCGAAGAGGCCATTGGATTGACCAAGGACGCGATCAGAAAGACCTATGGCAAAAAAGGCGACAAGATCGTGCAGATGAATATCGACGCCGTTGACAAGGGTATTGGCGCACTCGAAAAAATTGAGGTCCCTGTATCCTGGGCCACCGCCGGGCAAGAAGCCTACATTGAAGAGGACGAGCCGGAATTTTTGACAAAGGTCATGCGACCTATGCTCGCATACCAGGGTGACAAGCTCCCGGTCAGCGCCATGCCGCCTGACGGCATCTTCCCGGTGGCCACGACCCATTATGAAAAGCGAGGAATTGCCATCAATGTTCCGGAATGGCAGCCGGACAAGTGTATTCAATGTAACCAATGTGCCTTTGTCTGTCCTCACGCCGTCATTCGGCCGGTCTTGGCCCATGAGGAAGATCTCGAGGATGCACCCAAAGATTTCATGACCATAGAGGCCAAAGGCAAGGAATTAAAGGGCCTGCGCTATCGGATTCAGATTAGTCCTCTCGACTGTACGGGCTGCGGCAACTGCGCTCAGGTCTGCCCCGCCAAAGAAAAGGCGCTCATCATGAAAAGTCTTAACAGTCAGACCGAGAAGCAAATTCCCAACCATATCTTTTCCACCGAACTCCCTCACCTTAGCGACCTGATGCCCGTTTCATCAGTAAAGGGAAGCCAGTTCCGGCAACCCCTTTTCGAGTTCTCCGGGGCCTGCCCCGGATGTGGAGAAACCCCTTATATCAAACTCATCACACAGCTTTTTGGGGACCGCATGCTGATCGCGAATGCCACCGGATGCTCGTCCATCTACGGCGGCTCGGCCCCGAGTTCTCCCTATTGTGTGAATGAAGAAGGCCACGGGCCGGCTTGGGCCAATTCACTTTTTGAGGATAATGCAGAATACGGATTCGGCATGGAATTGGGAGTAAGCCAGAGACGCGAAAAGCTGGTAGACCTTGTGCGGGAGGCCCTGGAGGTTGATTTTTCGCAAGACCTTAAGGCTGCTTTTCAGGGATGGCTGGACGCCATAAATGACGGGGAAAAGTCAAAGGCGGCCGGAAACACCGTTATCGAGCGAATCGAAGCCGAAATCGCAAGCACCTCGGATCAAAACGCGGCCCTCCTCCTCGATATCCTGGAGCAAAGTGATTATCTGACCAAAAAATCGGTCTGGATATTCGGTGGCGACGGATGGGCCTATGATATCGGTTACGGCGGCCTGGACCACGTGTTGGCCATGAACCATGACGTAAACGTCTTGGTGCTGGACACCGAAGTTTACTCCAACACGGGCGGACAGGCCTCAAAATCATCCCCCACGGGCGCCGTAGCCAAGTTTGCGGCAAAGGGAAAACCCACCCGCAAAAAGGATCTCGGGCTCATGGCCGCCACCTATGGGTATGTGTATATCGCATCAGTCTGCATGGGTGCGAATAAAAACCAGCTCCTCAAAGCGATTATCGAGGCGGAAAGCTACAATGGCCCCTCACTGGTCATCGCCTACGCACCCTGCATCAATCACGGCATCAATATGAGTCGCAGCCAGGAAGAGGGGAAAATAGCCGTTGAGACCGGCTACTGGCCGCTCTATCGATACGATCCCAGACTCAAGGAGCAGGGGAAAAATCCCTTTATCTTGGATTCTAAAGCCCCGTCGGGGGACTTTAGGTCCTTCCTGATGAGTGAAGTGCGGTATTCCAGCCTGACGAGGACCTTCCCCGAGGATGCAGAGGACCTTTTCAAAAAGGCCGAGACAGATATGAATGAAAGATACGAAAGCTATAAACGGATGGCGACTCAAGGAGAATAAGCTGCCATTTTAATCGTCCCGGAAACCTGTAATGAAGGCTTCCGGGATCGATCCAACTTTTCGGCGCCGAAAAAAACAAAAAAACCCCTGCAGCAAAAAAATGCAGCAGGGGTTTTTTTAATTCCCTCACGCCTTTGGTTACCCTCCTCATAAAAATCATGAATCATGCGGTTTACGAAAGTCATCACAGCAACAAAGGGTAACAATTCTGTTTCTAAAACTTAATTGACAAGCCTGCCGGTCATGAGAACCTCTTTTCAAAATCGAAAAAACACCGCCCGGGAATCAGTACGAGACCTTCGGCATGGCAAAGGTCTTAAGACGCTGGAGTTCCTTCAAACTGGTCAAATCATAGCTGATGGGTGTCATGGTGATTCTGTTTTCCTTAAGATAATATGCATCCGAATCGGAATCACCATTTTCCAAGGGCGTTTCACCCGAAAGCCAGTAATAGACGTTACCTCTCGGATCCACGCGACGTTCGAACCGTTCGAGATGCCGACTCACACCCTGGCGGGCAATGGCGACCCCCCGGATTTTTTCCGGGGTCACGGCCGGGACATTCACGTTAAGCGCCGTTCCTTCCCCCAGACCATGGGTCATGATATACCTGATAAGTTCACGGCAAAAGCGGGCCGCAAATCGAAAATCGGGATTCTCCCGTGCATCAAGGGAAACGGCAGCTGATTTTATGCCCAAAAAGGCACCTTCCGTCGCAGCCGAAACCGTTCCCGAATACAGCACATTAACTCCCACATTGGCCCCCAGGTTGATACCTGACAGGACCATATCGGGCGGATCTTCGAGAAGTTCCTGGACCCCGATCTTCACACAGTCCGCCGGGGTTCCGGACACGGCGTAGCCGTAAAAGGCGCCGTTTCTCCGAATGGATTTGACCCTTAAGGGTCTTGTCAGGGTTATGGCATGTCCGACGGCGCTCCTTTCCGATTCCGGGGCCACAATGAAAAGGTCAAAATCCTTTTTTAATTCCTTATAAAGGGCCTCCAGGCCCACTCCATAAATTCCGTCATCGTTGGTCAAGAGAATCCGCATATCTTTTGCTCCTGTCAAAAAATGATATATACCACCTATGCCCTTCCTGTTGAAGCCTATTCTATAAAGATGATGCCTTGATGGTGATCAGGGTTTTCACTTTTGATTGCTTATGACGGGAATCTGAAGTATAAAGAAAAGACAAGCGTTATTAAAACCTTAGTCCTGCGACCCCTTGGCCTTCTGCCGAACCCTTTCACCCGGGACTTGCCGATTTGAAATCCGAAACCAAAGAAGATATCTATCACAAGGAACTGAACACGCTTCTCAGATTCAGCACTGTGATCAATTCCTCCCTCAAGCTCGAAGAAGTTCTCGACATCGCCATGAAATGGGCGGAGGAATTCATGGATGCCGAAGCCAGTTCCGTTTACGAACTTGACGAAGAAAAAAATCAGCTGTTTGTGCGACTCGCCAGGGGAGAAAAAAAGGCGCCCATACAAGGGATCACCCTGAAGGTAGGAGAAGGCATCGCGGGCTTTGTCGCTCAGAACGGCAAACCCATGGTTGTTCAGGATGTTGCAACAGAGGGGCGGTTTAGTGACAAATTCGACAGATCGACAGGCTTTAAAACGAGGGCGTTGATCAGCGTGCCCCTCATGCTCAGGAATAAGCCTATTGGTGTACTTCAGGTGATCAATAAAAAGTCCGATCACCCCTTTACGGATAATGACCTCGAGCTTCTGAACGGGATGGCGCCACACATCGCGATGGCCATAGAAAATGCGAAGCTTTACCGTCGCCTCGAAGAAAAATTTAAACATACCGCCCAGGAACTCAAATTCACCCAGGACAAATTGATCCGCTCAGGACGCCTGGCAGCGATGGGGCATTTGGTTCAGGGAATCGCTCATGAAATCCGGAATCCCGTCATGACTATCGGCGGATTTGCCATGAGGATCAAGAAAGGACTCGGGAAAAAGCACAAACTCCAAGAATACATCGACATCATCATGGATGAATCGAATCGGCTCGAAGAGCTGGTCACTAAAGTCCGCCAATTCGCAGAAGTCCAGTCCGCCATACTAAGCGTAAATCATATATGTCCCGTGATAAGACAAGTGATCGATAGGTTCAAACCCATGGCCCTGAGCCAGGGCGTCCAGGTGATAGAGGATCTCCCATCAAGCCTGCCTCCCGTAAAGATGGATGTACCCCAGATGGTCATTGCCCTTTCAAATGTTATCGAAAACGGCCTGGAGGCCATGCCACGGGGTGGCACACTCTCTTTCAAGGCATACAAAGAAAGTGCTTCGATATGCATCGAGGTGTCCGACACGGGCTGCGGCATTCGTGACGTTCAAATTAATGCCGTCTATGATCCCTTTGTCACCTCCAAAACCCGGGGGGCCGGTTTGGGGTTGACCATGGCGCACCAAATCGTTATGAATCATCTCGGGGAGATTGAATTGCGAAGCAAACAGGAACAGGGCACGACCGTGACCATTCGGTTGCACCTCAACGGGGACTCATTGAGACAGGAGTGATGATGAAGAAGAAACGCAGGGCACCCATCTGGCTATGGTTGGTGTTCATTCTGATTGCATTAGCGGCTATCCTCGGAGCCTACTACCTTGGAATAAAAAAGGGTTCTGCAAAACAGGATACCCTCGCACACGAAAACGTCCTCATACCCCAAAAAGAATCCCTGAAAACAAGCAGGGGCGAGGACTACGCCTCACGTCAAGAAACTCCTGACAATGAGCAGAAGGCCGGCGCCAGAGGGGCTATCGTACCCAAGCCCATTAAGCCGGAAGACCAGTGTAAACGCCTGGAGCAAGATGTTCGGGAATTTTTCCAATACCTGGACAAAAGGAACTATATCCAGCACCTGGAAGAGGGAATCAATACCCACGACCGTTTTAAAACAATGATCCACAAATTGTCTTCCCGTCCTCCCATTCCTGCGGGCGAAGGCATCAATTCTATGATCATGACCAAGAACATCTATCACTTTTTTCGTGCGCTGGGAAAAAACGACCTCCGGTTGATCAAGGAGGTCCTCAGAAACGAAGCCGATACACTTGAAATGAATCTTGACCTTTTCTTTCGATGGCTCATGCTTGGAGACCGTTGCCCCGATCCGGAAGGCATCAGGCCCTCAATGGAAATCCTTTACCAATACGCGGGGTTTTTCCTGAATACCATCGGCGGCAGGTCCTACCTTTTCCGCAGGCCCGCACCGCTCCGTCTGTTGGTCAGTTACTACTGTTTGCTGATTATCCATAAAGCGGACAAGGAAGGGCTGAATAGTTACGGGTTGGATATTTTTCCCGAGCTTACGTCGCTACAATACGAGATGGAGTTGTATTCCGGCTTTCTCTTTCAGAATGAATACATACGTCGGATAGAAGACATATCGAATTACTATCTTGTAAGAAGGTGAACCTCCTCATGAACTTCATGGAAAATTGAGGCATGATTCAGGTATTTAATTTCCTGAGCCAAGGGCCTTCTTGTCGATCTCGATGGCCTTGAAGTATTCGATGACGCCTTTCTCTCGCAGGTCTTTCCCCGCATTGCGCGCTTCTTCCTCGCTTCCGAATTCCCCGATATATACCCGAAACCATCTCTCTCCGGAGATCGTTTCAACCACATGGAAGGCCTTTTGCCCTTGGGCGATAAGCCTGTTGGCCAGGCTATCGGCGTTGGATTTTTCCCGAAAAGAGCTGACATGGAGAAAAAAAACGATCTTCGTGCCTTTTTTTTGAGGGGAGGGTTTAGGACCGGCAGATTCCATGAGCCTTACGGCATATTCCGATATGAGGCCCAACTCCTTCAGCACTTTGCCTTCTTTTTCGGCTTCGGCTTTGGTTTGATATTTCTCGATGTAGACCCGGAACCAACGGCCTTTGTTCCTGATGTTCTCTTTCCGAAAAAAGGCATGGTGGCCCAGTTTTTTCAACTCGGAAACCATGCCCCGCGCTCCTTTGATATCCTGATAGGCCCCGACTTGAATGGAGTAATACCTTTTCTCGGCGCAGACGCACAAATCCGGAAAAACAAGACTGCCCACCATACCGGTCAAAATGATCAGGAACCCAACCCGGAGGATAGACCCCATTGGCAAGGGTCCGTAAGTATTTGAAGAGGCCATAGCGTGTCTTTCTTTTAGGGTCTGTTGATCAAGGGGATCCCATGCCCCGCCGTTCACCGGCCGAAGAGCGATTTCCGGAACGAAATCGAGCCTACCACTGCAAACACCGGATAAATTTAGCCCGATTACGACAGGAAATCAATCTCAACTTTTCCCTCCTAACGAACTTTATGGAGATTATGGTTCAATCAAATCATAATTATAGAGAGAGACGGGACAAAACCCGGCGAGCGTAAAAAAGCGAAAATACGGCGGCACCCCATGTAATAAAAAAAATGCCCCACCAGACACCGAGCAGACCCCAATCAAACACATGGGTCAACAGGTAGAAGAGGATGACGGGGGCGACGATTTGCCTGCCGAGGCCGATCCAGACGGCAAACATCGGACGCTTGACACCTTGCAATGCGGCGACATTGACAAAAAGGATCACATAGGCATAGAGCACCAGGGCATCGATCATCAGGTATGTGGTGCCGATACCGATCACTTCGCGATCCTCCGTAAAGAAGGTCATCAATGGCCTTGCCAGTATAAACACAAGCAGTGTTCCCGCCGTCATCACCCAGGCACCGTATTTCAAGGCCTTACCCAAGACTTGCCTCACGCGATCAAAAAAACCGGCGCCGTTGTTTTGGGCCACGATAGCCAGGGTGGCGACATTTAATCCAATCGTCGGGATCAGCACGATCTGCTCGACCCGCATGGCGACGCCGTAGGCGGCAACGGCCTCTTTGCCGAACGCACTGATGAAAAAGGTGATCACGAAGATGCCGATGCCTACGGTCATCATATTGAGACTGGCGGGGAATCCCTGGGTAGCGATGTCCTTGAAAGGTCCCCTCCGGGGAAGGTAATCCCGCATGCTTCTTGCCGAGACGAGTCCCGTCCTGGATACCTTTATGCCGAGATACACGACTCCGGCAAGCTGGATCAAAACCGTAGCCAGGGCAATGCCGATGACCCCCAGGGCGGGAAGGCCCAGTCCACCGTAGATAAACCAGGGATCCAGCATGATATTGAGGAAAAAGCCTGCCATCAGGAAGTTTCTGAAGGAACGCGTATCACCGGCGGCATTTAAAATGGCGTTCAACATATAATTCAACATGAAAAAGACCGTCCCCAAAAAAATGGTCCTCATGTAAATCAGCGATGTGACCAGGTATGCATCACTTGCCCCCAAGGCCCTGAAAAGCAACGGGGACGCGAACCATCCCAGGAAGGTAAGGAAAATCGAAATCAGAAGCCCGAAGGTCAGGCCCTGCGTGGCCAGAAGACGGGCCTCATCGCGTTGTCCCGCCCCCATGGCATTGGCAATCAGGGCCGTGGCTCCGGTCGAAAGGCCCGTGCCCGTGGCGAGGATAATAAAAAAGACGGGAAGGGACAGAGACAGGGCGGCCAGGACCTGTGTCGAGATGAGGCCGCCGAAATAGGTGTCCACCACGTTATACATCGTATTAAAGAAATATCCCGTGCTGGCAGGAATGGCGAGATTCCGTATGAGCTGTGGGATAGGTTGACGGGTGAGATCATTCGGATCGGTCATAGGCAATGTTTAGTGACCTTCATTTTTTCAAAAAACTCAACTATTACGACATATTATAGTTTGTTTTCTATCATGAATCCCCCTCTGAAAATTAAGCAAAGGCGGGAATCATCCATGAACTTGTGTTTTTCTTCCCAGGCACTTACGCCTCGCTCCTCCTCAGGTATATCTCGAGCCGTTCAACGGCTAGAGACAGGAAAAGGGTCAAGATCAGGTACAGAACCGTTATCGTGATCCACACTTCAAAGATCAAATACGTAGCCGCCATCAATTCCATTCCCTGAAAGGTCAGTTCCTGAATGGAAATGACCGAAACGATGGCTGAGTCCTTGATGCTTGAAATAAACTGCCCGGCCAAGGGCGGCAGAATTCTCTGGGTTGCCAGGGGCAGAATGACATAACGCATTTGCTGCCATCTTGAGAGGCCGAGGGCGTAGGAGGCCTCCCACTGTCCTTTTTCAATCGACTGAATGCCTGCCCTGACGATCTCGGTGATATAGGCCCCCTCGAAAATAGCCAGCGTGATTAGGGCGGAGAGAAAGGCCGAAAACATACTGGGTGGAGCGAGAAGGAAGCCCAGAATCATCCGGGTTGCAGGAGCACATGATGAGATAAATCCGTCCACGCCGAGAACCGCCATGATATGGCCGCTCAAGAAATAATAAAAAAGGAAGATCAGGACCAGCGGCGGCAGGTTGCGGTTCAATTCCACATAGGCCCCTGCCAGCAAACGCTTGAAGAGACTCCGGCTGACCCGGCACAATCCCATGACAGTGCCGATAACCGTCGCAAGAATCGTACCCCAGAAACTCAATCGGACGGTGTTGAAAAGCCCCTGCATGAGGAGATTGGGGACCCATCGCTCTTCAACGTTATCGTATCGAAAGAGATACTGAGGTACGGCCGCCCAATCCCATTTATAATGCAAACCTTTCGTAATGCGATAAAGCACATAGGCCCCTGCAGCGAGCAGCATGAACGCCAACACGATGTCAAGGGGTTTAATTTTCACCCGCTTCTTAATCAAGGAACGACTCCCCACCCGACGGCCGAACCCGTTACCGCGGTGGAAGGGACGGCTACGATAAAGACCTTGCGCTTAAATCTCATTTGATCCGCTCTTCCCAATCAAGGGTTTCAAACCAGTAGTGCTTCCGCTCCGCGAGCCATCCCTCCATCTTTACGATCGTGATCCAGTTATTGAAAAAATTGATGGTATCATAGTCGCCTTTTTTGACTGCAAAACCGATGGGTTCCCTGGTAAAGACCCCCTCGATGGGGAGAAAGAGTTTTTCGGGATACTTGACGGACTGATGGGCCGGGAAAGGCGCAGAAGCCACCATGGCATGGGACTTTCCATTGAGGACTTCCTGAAGGGCCTGGGATTCGTCGTCGAATTGCCGGAGTTCCGCCTTGGGCATGAACTTCTTTGCTGCAACGACAGGCGTTGCTCCAAGCCTCACAGAGATGACGACATCGGCCTTATTGAAATTCTCCAAGCTCTTGAAACCGGCCGACAGTTTCCTGTTTGCGACGATGGACATACCGGTGACATCATAGGGGATCGTAAAATTGACCTTCTGGTTCCGTTTCGAAAGAATACTCATCCCGCCGATAATGACGTCAAACTTGCCGGTGAGGAGTGCCGGTATAATGCCCGACCATTTGGTGGGAACAAATTCCACTTTTACACCCATGTCATCTGCAAGGCGTGTAGCGACATCAATCTCGAAGCCGATCAATTTACCGGTCTTATCCTTCATGGCCCAGGGCTTAAAGGTGGACATGCCGACCCGCAGGACACCCCTTTTGAACACTTGCTCGATGGAACTTTCTCCCACGAGTTGCTGCTGAATCTTACCCGCAAGGGCCGCCGGTCCCGACACGCTGAACAGAAACGCCACAACCATTAACATGCCAAACACCTTTGCAAGTTTTTTCATCGTCTTCCTCCTTTTTGAATTCATTCCATTTGGGATACCGATGCTTCTCCCCACGGCCTTCCGGCCATCAAAGAATCTGGCTCAAGAAGAGTTGTGTGCGCTCCTCCCTCGGCCGCGTGAACATCTGTTCGGCTGATCCCTCTTCGACCTTTCTGCCCTTTTCCAAAAATATGACCCTGTCGCTCACCTCACGAGCGAAACCCATTTCATGGCTGACCACCACCATGGTCATTCCTTCGCCGGCCAGGGCCTTCATCACATCCAGGACTTCTCCGATCATCTCCGGGTCCAGAGCGCTCGTGGCCTCGTCAAAGAGCATGACCTTCGGCATCATGGCAAGCGCCCGGGCAATGGCCACCCGCTGCTGTTGTCCGCCGCTGAGATGATTGGGAAAGGTGTTGGCCTTTTCCGGAATGCCCACTTTCTCCAACAGGGCCATCGATTTCTCTATAGCATCTTTTTTGGTCTTCTTTCGAACCAGTTGTTGGGCCAAATTGACGTTCTGGAGGACTGTAAGATGGGGGAACAGGTTAAAGGACTGGAATACCATGCCCACCTCTTTACGGATTTCAAGGCGATTTTCTTTGCGATCGTCAAGCGGGATGCCGTCGATGACGATGGAACCACTGTCAATCTCTTCGAGCCCGTTCAGGCATCTGAGCAACGTGGATTTTCCTGAACCCGAGGGACCGATGACGACCAGGACTTCACTGCGGCGCACCTGCATCGAAAAATCACGCAACGCATGAAGGCCTGCGCCAAATGATTTATCGACCTTATCAACCGAAATAATTGTGTCACCCAGGGTCTTTTCTTGCACGACCGCCTTCCTTCTCCCGCCTTTAAGCCTCAATCCGGTAGCGTTTTTCCATCATGTAGACCAGGGCTGAAAGGGTCACCGTAACGACAAGGTACATGGCTGCAACCGTAAACCAGACCTCAAAGGCCAAATAGGTCTCTGAGATAATTTCCTGGCCCCTCATGGTCAAATCATAAACGGCAATCACGCTTACCAGAGCAGAATCCTTGACCAGAGATACGGCCTGGCTGGTGAGGGGAGGAAGAATTCTGCGCACGGCCTGGGGCAGAATCACATACCGGTAGGTCTCAAAACCGCCCAGTCCAAGGCTGTACGCGGCCTCCCATTGTCCCTTATGAATGGAAACGATGCCTGCACGGAAGATCTCCGACGCATAGGCTCCCTCAAACAGACTCAATGCCAGGACTGCCGAAGTGAAACGATCGATATCGAGAATGGGACCCAGCACAAAATAGATAAAGAAGAGCTGCACCAGCAAAGGGGTATTCCTGATGATTTCCAGATAGCCGCGGGCCAGGAATCTTGCGAGAAAGGAATCGGACAATCTGAAAAGTGCTGTCACCAATCCAAAGACAAAGGCCAGGACAAGACTCACTCCGCTGATGCGAAAGGTCACCATCAATCCTTTAAGAAGAGGTCCGGCTAGGAAAATTTGATCCTCAAAAGAAAAGAGATACCTCGGAATCCTGTACCACTGCCAATAATAACCGAGCCTTTCGGTTCCACTTGCCATCAACCAGGTCAAGAGCCCCACGACAAAAAAAAACTTGACGACATCAAGAAGGGGGGTTCTTTTGAAAGAGAACAAAATACCGGTTTTCTTTCTTCGCTCCAATGAAGGTTTTGTCCTATCCTGGTATTTATTGGGATATCTTAAAATTGCCCCCGGCTTGAAGAGGTCTTTTCAAGTATGAATGAAAAAATCTTATCAAAAGCCCCGATCTACTTACAAGATGCAAGCACATTGAGGCGTACGGGTGGGTGATTCCTTTTTGAGGGTATTTGTGTAAACTGTGGTGTTAGACACATATTATTAAGAATAGGCATAATCTTCAGGGGAGTCAAGAAAGATGGCCGAACGCGGTCCAAGAATGCGCATCCGCCTAAATCCATCGCCTTATTTGCATATCATGTTTAAAATCAGGATTTTTTGAACGAGCTTGACATAACTCCCATCCCCATCTATCATTTTATTATACCGGATAAAATAAGGAGATCCAAGATTCGGTTCTTTACTCTGTCTGCCAACAAAATTTTTTCTTAACTTTCCTGTTGAATGTCGACTTTTTTACGCACAAATCAATGAATATCCCAAAAACAGAGGGCGGTCGAGCTCTCAAGAAAAGGGTCTTCGAGCTTCTCGGATCATCGAGTCTCCAATCCGCGGTGAATGCGCTCTGCCGGCTTCCGGCTCGGCGGGTCATCAACCCCCTTTTTGCTCTTTTCAACCATGGAGACCCTGAAATCAAATGGGCCGCCGTGACGGCGACCGGTGCCGTGGTGGCCAACCTTTCAGATCAGGATCTGGAGGGGGCACGCAATATCATGCGGCGGATCATGTGGAACCTGAATGACGAATCCGGCGGTATCGGATGGGGTCTCCCCGAGGCCATGGGAGAAATTCTCGCCCGCCGGGATAGTCTGGCTGATGAGTACACCCGAATCCTTGTTTCTTACGCCAATGAGGAAGCAAACTACCTGGAACATGAAGGACTCCAACGGGGCCTTCTCTGGGGCATAGGGAGACTGGCTCAGGCCAAACCTCATCGATTATGTCATGCCGCGCCTCATCTCATGCGCTATCTTGACTCTCCCGACGCCGCTGTCAGGGGACATGCCGCATGGGTCATGGGCCTGCTCCTGGTAAAGGAGGCCCGGCCCCGACTCAAGGCACTCATGGACGATAAATCCGAATTTCAGATATACTTAAATGGTCTTCTTAAAACACAGCGTGTCTGTGATGCAGCGGCAAGGGCGCTGGAGCATCTTTCACGCTGAACGGAGGCTTTATGGCGCGTAGATCATGCTTTTTTATTCTGTTCGTTCTTCTTCTTTTCCCGATGTCTTCCCGTGCCGTCGTCCCGATCAGTGACGACACGCAGGCCTGTATCGATTGCCACGCAGGGCTGAATCCCGGGATCGTCAAGGGGTGGGAGAAAAGCCGGATGTCAAGGGTGACCCCCGCCGCGGCAAAAGAGGTCCCCACTTCCCGGCGAAGAGTCTCCTTTGAAACCCTGGAAAGTTCCCTGGCCGATTCGGTGGTTGGATGCGCCGAGTGCCACACCCTGAACCCCGGGGATCACCGTGACACCTTCGACCACAATGGATTCGAGGTGCATATCGTGGTGACACCCAAGGATTGCGCCATTTGCCACCCGGTGGAGGTTGAGCAGTTCGGGAAGAATCTCATGTCCCACGCCTACGGCAATCTTCAGAACAATCCCGTCTATCGGGCACTCGCAGATTCGGTGAACGGCATGCATGTCATCAAGGACCTGGAGAGCACCGTTGTCAAGCCCGATTCTGAAACGGATGCGGATTCCTGTTTTTACTGTCACGGTACCGTCATCGACGTCAAAGGGAATGTCACCAGAGAGACCGACGACGGAGAGATGACCTTTCCGGTCCTTACCGGATGGCCCAACCGGGGCGTCGGCCGCATCAATCCGGACGGAAGCAAGGGGGCCTGCAGCGCCTGTCATACGCGACATCAATTTTCCATTGCCATGGCCAGAAAGCCTTACACCTGCTCGGAATGCCACAAGGGCCCGGACGTTCCGGCCTACAAAGTGTACAATGTGAGCAAACACGGAAACGTTTTTTCTTCCCTGGGAGGGGACTGGGTTTATGACAATGTGCCCTGGGTGGTTGGAAAGGATTTCACCGCACCCACATGTGCCGCCTGCCATGTGAGTCTCCTCGCCGACGAAGAGGGCGAGGTGATTTCCAACCGGACCCATCAGATGAATGACCGCCTGGCCTGGAGAATTTTCGGATTGATCTACGCCCATCCCCATCCAAAATCGCCGGACACCGCTATAATTCAGAATACCGCCGGCCTCCCTTTGCCCACAGAGTTGACCGGAGAGCCTGTGGTAAAATTTCTGATCGATGCCGAGACCCGGAAGGAAAGGCGAAAGCAAATGCAGACGGTTTGTCTTTCCTGTCACGGGACGACTTGGGTGGAGGGGCAGTTCGCCCGCTTTGAAAACACCATCAAAACCACCAACGACATGACCCTGGCTGCAACGAAGATCCTGCTCACGGGCTGGGAGAAAGGCATGGTCAAAGGACTCTCCCGGAAAGACAGTATTTTTAACGAAGCCCTGGAAAAGAAATGGGTCGAGCAATGGCTGTTCTACGGGAACTCCACGAGATATGCCTCCGCAATGTTAGGGGCCGATTACGGCGCTTTTGCTCATGGGCGTTGGTATCTTTCCAAGAATATCCATGAAATGCTGGAACACTTGAAGCAGCAAGTAAAGGAGGACGAGTAATGGCGATGCTCTGGAAGCAGTTCTTCACCCCGGTCAAAAATATGGAAGCCGATGAGGCCCGAGATTATATCAAAAGCCAAAAGGAAGGAACCTTTACGCTGCTGGATGTGCGCCAATCGAAGGAATATGAAAAGGAGCGGATTCCGGGAGCCACCCTGATTCCGTTGCCGGAACTCCCCGAACGACTGCGGGAGCTGGACCCGGACAAACCGACCATCGCTTACTGAGCTGTCGGAGGGCGCAGCCGGGCGGCTGCCCAGTTATTGGCCGGCAAAGGATTCAAAGAAGTCTACAATCTCACGGGAGGAATCAAGGCGTGGCAGGGCACCACCGCAGAAGGCCCCGTCGAAATGGGGATGATGTTTGTGAAGGGCGATGAAAAGGTCAAAGAAATCGTCCTGCTTGCATACGGCATGGAATACGGCCTGGAGGAATTTTACTCGACCCTGGCCCTGGAATCCGGCGACCCGGAGGTCACGGAGATCCTGACCCGGCTGTCTCGGGTCGAGGAAAACCATCAGAAAAAGTTATTCGAACTCTATCTGACCCTTGGTCCTGACCCGGTTGACCGGGAGACGTTTGAGTCAAAACGGGTTTCGGAAATGATGGAGGGGGGCTTTACGACCGGCGAATTTTTGCAACAACACAGGGATACCATGAATACGGTTCCGGAAATCGTCAGCATAGCCATGATGCTGGAGACCCAGGCCCTGGACCTCTATTTGCGATTCTCTCAAAAGGTGAAAGACGAAAAGAGCAAGAACGTGCTATACGAAATCGGTGATGAAGAAAAGGCTCATCTGGAAATGTTGGGCCGCTTGCTGGAAAAGAAGATCTAAATACCTGAATTTTTCAAAGTCCGGGGAATAGGTCCAACCACAAGTACTTCGATGGGCACAAACCGTTTACGAATCAGAAAGGAGAGCAATTCATGGATAATGATATCAAAATGTACACCCTCAGCACCTGCAGTCATTGCAAGGCCACCAAAAAATTCATGGATGAATGTAAAGTGAAGTATGAGTTTACGGATGTCGACCTTCTTCAAGGAGAAGAAAGAAGAGCGATCCTCGAGGATGTGAGAAAGTTCAACCCGAAATGTTCCTTCCCAACCATCATTATCAACGATAAGGTTATTATCGGATTTAAAGAAAATGAAATCAAGGAGGCCCTGGGATTATGAAAGAGGTAGAGAATCTCTATGAGATGTTAAGAAAAGTCCAGGAACCAAAAGGGTTTTTTTTTAACAAGGATAAGGAACGGGTCTTCGATCTCCTCGATGCCCTGCTCAAAAACAAGGCGCGCTACGGTTATATGTCCTGTCCATGCAGATTGGCATCAGGAGATCGGGAACAGGACAAAGATATGATTTGTCCCTGCGTTTACAGAGAACCGGATGTCAAAGAATTCGGCAGTTGTTACTGTAATCTTTATGTTTCCGACCAATGGAACGAAAAAAAATCCCCCCATGAGTATGTGCCGGAAAGGAGGCCGCCGGAAAAATTTTTCTAATCATGGAAATCTTTGATTTCCCTAAGTGCATTCATGAAGCGACGGGAACGCTCAGCATTCAAGCACATCGCAAATGGCCTTCCATATACTCCTGACCGCTGCACCTGTCTCTGAATCCGCATTGTATTCAAAAAGGGTTTTTCCCTGAACCATGGATCGGGTAAAGTCGGGATCAAAGGGAATCCGCCCCAAGACCTTTATGTTCTTTTCTCGGGCATAGTCTTCGATATCCCGAGTCTTTTCCGGGTTGAGGTCAAACTTGTTCACGCAGAGCAGGGCCGGGATCTTGAAAAAGGCCGCAAGTTCCGCCACACGTTCCATGTCGTGTTGCCCCGATACCGTAGGTTCGGTGACGATAAACACCGCACTGGCGCCCCCCAGGGAGGCAATCACCGGACAACCCACCCCCGGAGGACCATCCGTCAGGATAAGCCCAAGATTTTCCTTTTCAGCCGCTTTTTTGGCCTCCTGCCGCACAAGGCTGACCAGCTTGCCTGAATTTTCCTCGGCAATGCCCAGTCTGGCATGGACCATCGGACCAAAGCGGGTATCGGAAATATACCACTCGCCACAGGTATTGAGGGGAAAATCGACGGCCTTTTCCGGGCAAAAATGGACACATACGCCGCAACCCTCACATTCGATGGAATCTACCTCGAAATCTTCACTAATGGCGTGCCACCGGCACAATTCCCGGCAAAGACCGCATTGTGTGCACTTTTCCTGGTCGATGACCGCCGTACGGCCACTCTGAAAATCCTGGCTTTCAAGAATTTTGGGATCCATAATCAGATGAAGATCCGCAGCGTCCACATCCGCATCACAGAGGACTTTACCCTCCGCCAGAAAGGCAAAGGCAGCCATCACACTGGTTTTTCCCGTTCCGCCCTTTCCACTGATAACGACAAGCTCTTTCATTTAAACTGCTCCCTATTTTCCGTGACCTGTTCCTCAATAGCCCCATAAAGTGCCTGGAACTTTTCTTTCCATTCCGGGACAAATTCAACCAAAATCTCTCCTCTTGAATAGGCTTCGGCAATTTTCCTGTCAAAGGGGATTTCCATAAGGAGAGGGATGCCTTCCCGTTCGGCATAATCCCGGACACCGTTATCCCCGATATCTGCTCGATTGATGACCAGGCCGCACGGTATGTTTAAGACCCGAACAGCCCCTACGGCGAGTTTGAGATCATGAAGGCCGAAGGGTGTCGGCTCGGTGACGAGCAGGATAAAATCCGCCCCCTTCATGGCCGCAATCACGGGGCAGGATGTTCCCGGAGGGGCATCGATAATGGTTAAAATATCAGGTTTTTCAAAGTCCCGAACTTTCCTGATAAGAGGGGGCGCCATAGCTTCTCCCACCCTGAGACGTCCGTGAACAAATTCCAGACCGTTTAATTGTGCCTGCTGAATGATCCCCAGTTCTCGACCCGTTTCCCGGATCGCGTCCTCCGGGCAGACCTCCATGCAGCCCCCGCAACTGTGACAGAGTTCATGAAAGGCCAAGACGGTGTCTCCAATCACGATGATGGCCTTGAATTGGCAGATTTCCCCGCATTTACCGCAGTGCGTGCACTTGCTTTCATCGACCTCCGGGACGGGAGTGCTCACCTTTTCGGTCACATTGAACTCCGGTTTGATAAAGAGATGGGCATTGGGTTCTTCCACATCACAATCCAGAAAACAGACCTGTGAATTGAGTGAGAGCGCCAGATTAGTGGCCACTGTGGTCTTCCCTGTCCCTCCTTTTCCGCTGGCAATACTGATAATCACAATAAAGTCTCCCTGCTGATATTTGAATTTATAACCTGTTGTTTATGCAACTTTGGGGTTTACGTGTCCTGATTTAGTTTCGGCGGATCGGTCTTTTCCTTCTTTCGACTTCTCTCTTTGACCATATAGTCATGGAGGGCCTCCTGCAGAGTTTCCGCAGCCAGATCGGCGCAGTGCCGCTCTTCCTGCTGAAGTCCACCCAGTTCTTCAACTATGGCCTCACCCGTGATGTCCAGAATTGCATCAGGGGTTTTCCCAAGGCGCATCTCTGCGGTAAAAGAACCACATATCTTGCTCGACCCACACCCATCCGTTTTGAATGAGGCCTCTTTTACGGTTTCATTTTCAAATTGCGGGAAGATATCCACAGCCAAAATGCAGCAGGACACAGCATCACTATGCCCGAGGGTATACAACGCCATAGGGGCCGCTGCTTCGGACGTCTCCGCTATCCTGTTGTTGCCACTACGTAACTGTTCAGGTTGTTTAGGCTGTAGGCTAAAGGCTATTAGTTTCCGAACACTTCGCTATCCGCGCATTGATCGAAGCAGGGCGCCCAAAACTTTCTCGGCTTCCACAATTTTTGATTCACAGCTAGAAATTTCACGTTCATATCTTCTTTGGGGAATTCTCTGGTTGCTCGATATGTGATTACGCATATTCCCTTCCTGCGGTACCTCACGGCCTAAATGCCTACAGCCTATCTAGCTGAGTAGTTACGCCACTACGGGGTTTACCCTGTTGATGCCCTCGTCATATAAGTGCCGCATTTCGAGCACTTGATTTCGAGACAGGGTCGTCCTCTTTCATGAGTCTCTTTATGCCCGCAATTCGGGCACACGCAGTTGCCCCCGGGGCCAAGGGCACGTCCGCCCCCCATTCCTCTCCCCTTTCCGGAGGAATCCTGCCCCAGCCATCCCCCACCTCCGAATCCTTGTTCATCAGGCACCATATCGGCCACCTCCTTGAAGGAAATCCCACAAGTTCAAGCCGTTTTGTCGTTGAGGGTCCAAAAATCAAGCAAGATCCCTCATAAAACCACATATCGTTTCGACCTCACTCGCCCTGAACTTATTCCGGTGAAAAGGTATAATCTAGTGATCGCAAATATTGTCTCCCGTGATCAAAGCATCGGCAAGGTACTGGTTCACCAGTGACTCCGGTGCATCCGCCGGCGCCCCAATGATCACTTGGATTCCATTCTCATTGAAAAGCTGCTGAGCCCTGGTCCCCATGCCTCCGGAGATAATCACGTGGGCCCCCTGCTCATGAAGCCATTTCGGTAAGGCCCCCGGCTCATGGGCGGGCGGGGTATGCATGGATGTTCCCGTAATTTTTCCACCCTCAGTATCAATGAGTGCAAACTGTTCGCAGTGCCCGAAGTGGGCTGAGAGTTTCCCGCCTGCTATCGGTACGGCAAATACGACCTTTTGTCCTTCAACCGGCATGGTTTCTTCGTCCTCCTTATTTATTTTAAGATCGTCTTGAGATTTTTCTATCGTCATGCTGGCGATCTTTTCCACCATACGATCGAACTCCTGGACAAAAGGGATTTCCTTCTTATAAAATTCCTTCAGGTTCCCGACATCCCCCTGTTTGACGAACTCCGGCTCGATAGGGAGACTTGCCAGGAGAAGAAGGTCCTCTTTCCGGGCCATCTCCTGTCCCCCATTGTACGAGAAAAGTTCAATTTTTTTCCCGCAATGGGGACAAAGGAGTCCGTTCATATTCTCAACCAGCCCAAGGATAGACAAATTCACCTGCCGGCAAAAATTGATGGACTTCCTCACATCTGCCAGAGATACCTCCTGGGGCGTTGTGACAATCAAGGCCTTGGCGTCCGGGATGGTCTGGGCAACCGTAAGGGGTTCATCCCCTGTTCCGGGGGGCGAATCAATGATGAGATAATCGAGATTCGGCCATTGGATATCCGAAATGAACTGGCGGATCACCCCGATCTTGAGGGGACCTCTCCATATGGTTGCAGCATCTTTATTCTCACCCAAAAGAGGTTCAATGGAGATCACCTGCATATTGGGGAGATACTCGATGGGCATCATTTTCATCTGTTGGGAAGAGGGTTGAACATTCCCCTTTAGACCAAGCAATCTCGGTATGCTGGGCCCATGGAGATCCACATCCATCAGGCCTACGCGATACCCCTTTTGGGCCAGGTTTATGGAAAGATAGGCGGCCACACTGCTCTTTCCCACACCGCCCTTCCCACTCATAACCAGGATCTTGTTTTTAATGTGCGTCAATGTCTCTTTAATTTCAGCGTCCTGCAAATCGTGCTGATCCTTTTGGTCGCCTGATCCTCCACTGGTTCCTGCATTTTGTTTCACCGTTGACATCCTTCTTATTACCTCCTCTTATTTGGCTCTTTCAATCTTTTTTCAAACCGGCACGGCCCCCCCGGCTTCCGTGCCGCCGACAACCGGGCATAAGGAAACCCGAATGCAGAAGGGTACCCTGAAAATAGGCCCTTAAAACGTCGTCTACCTGCCCGGCAATCTCCGGGATGATGGTAATGCCGGAAGCCCTTAGCATCCTTAAAAAGGGCCTTGATACGGCGCCGCATATCAGGGTATCTACACCAATGCCCTGTATGCGTACGCACCGACGGGACAAGTCCTCCTCATCCATATAAATCTCAAAGCGCGAGGACTCGCTTCCGTCCACTTCCTCAACGATCATAAGCCGCGAGGCCGTATCCAGCACGGGAGAAAGCTTATTCTCCCAGATTGGGATGGCTATCCTCATGGCGGGTCACCCTTTATTCGTCGAATCAATTGTTGGGATCCAATCTTCGCGGGGGCTTCCACGAATCGCCCTAACCTCTGCCGCGACCACCGCCCATGCCGCCACCGCCGCCGCGACCACCGCCCATACCGCCACCGCCGCCGCGACCACCGCCCATGCCGCCACCGCCGCCGCGACCACCACCCATACCGCCACCGCCGCCGCGACCACCACCCATACCGCCACCCATGCCGAAGTGATCAACGACATTGGCTTCCGAAGTAGCACTCAGTTGGTTGTTGCGAAAATTTTCCACTGCCTGCTGAACACTTCCGGATTGGCCCACGTAGAGCTGGATACCGGCAGCCGCCAGGGTATTTACTGCGTTGGGCCCGCAATTGCCCGTAATCACCGCTTTGACCCCTTTTGAGGCGACAGCCTGGGCGGATGCGATTCCCGCGCCACCGCCAAGACTCATGCTTGCATTGTTTAACGCTTCATAGCTCATGTCATCGGTTTCGACAATGAGGAAGTAGGCGCAACGTCCAAACCGCGGATCTACCTGAGAATTTAAGTCCGCGCCACTGGCACTTACTGCTACTTTCATGTTTTAACTCCTTCCCTGTGCGGTCAAACCGCTTGGTTCTGGTTAAAATTTTAAAGAATGAATATTTTAAGACACGTCAATATCTTTTCAAAAAAAAGGGCCTGCCGTAAAGGTCGATAAATACGACACCACCGTGAACTTTAAGGCCGCCGAAGGATTTGTCAACCCGGTTGATGCCTCGGCGGTCCTTCTTATCCCGGATCTCTCCTGCAGGATCCGCCGCCGGCACAGGGCGGCTTGTCACAGCGTTCCTCTCGCCCGCAGCAGGTGCGCCCTGAGGCCCTTTCCAGGGGACGATTCATAAGGGTCGTAGGTGATAGAATCCGTTCCATCTCTGCGCTCCCGCACTCTCGGCACACGATCGTTTCTTCCCCGTCTTTGCCCATGATGAATTCGGACACAGCCCCGCACATCCTGCATTGATATTCCCAAATCGGCATATGGCCTCCCCTTGAAATTGTTCGCAATGGTTTTAAACCCAGTGACCCTCCACATTGGCCCCCTCAGCCTTTTGGTATGCCCCATCGACATAGGCCCTTATGGCTTCTCTGATTTCACCCTTGACACCCGTCACGACTTCAATCCCTGCGGTTTCAAGGACCTTGAAGGCCTTGGGCCCGCAATTACCCGTCAAAACGGCAACGGGTTTATGGGGCAAAATGTTTTGTGCGGCCTGGATCCCCGCACCCTGCGGGAGATCGAAAACCTGTTTATTTTCAACCACTTCAAAAGCCAAACTGTCCGTATCCACGACCAAAAAATACGGCGTTCTTCCAAACCGTTGATCCACTTCTTTATCAAGGTTTTGATCCTGGGCGGAAATTGCTATGCGCATTTTTTATTCTCCTCCTCCATTAGTCCGTTTCTATTCAATAACGGTTTTTCAAAAGCCCAACAGGGCTTAAAAGGCAGGCCACGGAGTCTGTCTCTCGTGGCTTCACGATCCGGGTTACACGACGGGCAGGTCTCGTCATCCGGAGGGAATCGGTAAAAGGCGATAAGCGGCCAGGATATGTCGGCGAATACAAGAGTAAAAAAGCCATAGGGATTTACCCTCCTCCGGGGGATGGAAACTAAGAAATCCTCAAGATCTCTTGATCCGTCAGGGTAAGGCGTTCCAACCCCGAGGCCGTGACAAGGTAATCGTCCTCTATCCCCACGACTCCCTGTCCCGGAAAGATAAACTTCGGTTCCAAAGCAAAGACCATCCCTTCCTGGAGCAACTCCGGAAAAGGCGGGGTGAGGATGGGGTATTCGTCAATTTCAAGGCCGAATCCATGCCCGATGAACTTTACCTTTCCTTCTCCATTCCCCATAAAAGCGGCCTCAAATCCCGCCTCTTTTGCAAGGCTTTCCGCCAGATGAAAGAGATGTTCACAGGACACTCCGGGTTTGGCTTCCCGGGACACCGCCTGGTGAATGGTCCGGCTGCACTCATGCGCCCTTTGCAGGGTCTCGGGAAGTTCACCGATGACGAAAGTCCGGGTCTGATCGCTTAAATACCCGTTGATCCCGATGCCATAATCGATGCACACGGGTTCGTTTTTCCTGATCCTGCGGAACCCCGCCCCCTGTGCCATGGCCGGTGTGGCTCCCACACCCCCGGCAGGCGTATCGCCGAAAGAAACCACCGCCCCGCTCTCTCCCGATAGGACATGGGCGTAAGTCATCTCCTGATTCCAGCCCCGCATCCGAAGAATACCCATGTGACCCTCGCGGCGGGCGATGTAGGCCAGATATCCGTCGACCTCAAGTTCCATCATCCCCTCATGAATCAGCCCGCGGATCTCATGAAATCCCTTGTCCAGGATGGCCGTTGCCCTTCTGATCTGATTCACCTCATAGGGGGATTTGATCATACGAAGTTTTCTGATGTCATGGGAAACATCCGTCCATCGGGCCTGTGGAAGGGATTTCTGAAGCCAGAGATAGTAACTCGTCGGCAGGACATCCAGTTCCAGCCCGATATGTCCTGAATTACGGTATCCGTATTCCCTCATAACAGACCAGATTTCCTGTCTGTTTCTGATAGGAACGACCTCCTTGAGGGGGGACTCGTCCCGCGCCCTTTGATGACTTTTAATGGCCATCAGGAGGGGGGGCCCTTCCTGGGGGACCCATAGGATGGATCGCTGGATGGTGCCTGCCAGATAATAGATGTCGACATTTTGGAGGATAAGGGCACCATCAAGCCCTTGTGCCTTCAATATCCCCTGGAATCGCTTTGACCGCTCAGAAATTTCCTCTTCCGGAACTTTTTCAACGATTGATTCCGCCTCAACACTTTCCTGAACCATAAACAAACCTCCTAAGGTGATGTCCTCTAGGGAATGCGAGCCCCCTACCGAAGGCCCTCCGGCTTCGGCAACCCCTGCTGACCCAAGAAATCATTTCCCTTGGAAATGTAAAAAGAATAAACCTGCACGTCAATTTTCAAAGAACTTTTGTGCCCCCGGTCATGATTTAAGGTCCATAAAAACCTCGGCCTCATCGGTGTCCCCAAAACCCGTATAGCAACTTTATGCGGACGTCTTGAATGCCGGTAGCTGCTTCTTGTAGGAGCATGATCTATGCCAAGTCTCTTGAATCCTGGAATCGTCCATTAACATTTTGAATTTATAGGGGGATATCATAAAGGTGAAAGAAGGGCTCAGAAAGCGGGCTTTCACATATGCAACACATAAAAGAAAAATTCATTGCAGAATCACAACTCAAGTGTTCTGTCCCCCGGAGCGACGTCCGCTTTCTTCCGGGATTTGTATATTGAGGCGTTTGATTTTTCGCCAGAGGGTACTGGGATGGATGCCCATCTGGGCGGCCGTAATCTTGCGGTTCCAGTGATTTTTCCTCAGGACCTCATAGACATAACTTTTTTCAACTTCCTGCCAAGTGGAGACTTCCCCCTCTTCCCTGCTTGAAGTCGAAATCCCCGAATCCCGGTATTTTCCCCGCAGGTGGTCAGGGAGATGCTCTATACCGATCACGCTGTTTTTGCAGACGACGGTGGCATATTCGATGATATTCTCCAACTCGCGGATGTTGCCCGGAAAATTATGGGCCATGATCAGAGGGAGAACATCCGGCAGCAAACCGTTAATTTCCTTCCCATTCAAGCGATTGAATTTTCGAATGAAATAGTCTATGAGAAGGGGGATATCCTCCCTGCGTTCCCTGAGCGGGGGCAGCACGAGTCTGACCACATTGATTCTGTAATAAAGATCTTGCCGAAAAGTCCCCTTCTCAACCAGATCTGCGAGGTTCTTATTCGTAGCCGCAACGATGCGTACATTCGCCTTATGTGAGGTGATGCTCCCGAGAGGCTCGTAGACCCTTTCCTGGAGCACACGAAGCAGCCCTATCTGGAGGGCGGGGGAAATATCCCCGATTTCATCAAGGAACAGAGTGCCTCCTTCTGCAAGGGCCATGCGCCCGGGTTTATCCTTAAAGGCCGTACTGTGGGCGCCCTTCTCATAACCAAAGAGCTCTGATTCAAGCAAGGTGTCCGGCAGAGAACCGCAGTTGACGACCACAAAGGGGCCTTTTTTTCGGGCACTGAGGGAGTGAATCGCCTTGGCGAAAAGACCTTTTCCCGTCCCGCTTTCGCCTTCGAGAAGGATCGTGGCCTCGCTTTCCGACACCTGTTCGAGCATCCGGAAAAGACGTTGCATTTCATTGTTTTTACTAATGATATCCAAAAAGGAATGCCGACCGGCCAATTCCTTGCGCAGTTCTTCCACCACACTCAAATCCCGGAATGATTCGACCCCTCCAATCACCTCGCCCTTTTCGTCCCTCAGGAGTGCGGTAGAGATACTGATGGGAACGCGGTCCCCCTCCAGATTGACGAAAAATATGGGCTGGTTCACGATGGGCTGCCCTGTTTTCATGGTGCTTTTCAGGGAACACTGTTTTTCGCAAATGCTGGCCCTGAAAACTTCCCAGCAATGGCGACCCAAGGCGTCTTCTATCCTGATGCCGGTGATATTTTCAGCGGCCCGGTTAAAAGATGTTATCTTGAAATCGGCATCCACGGTAAAGACGCCGTCAGCGATACTGTCCAGAATGATCCGTGTCTGGTTTTTGAGAGGTTCCTTCACCACGAAATCCTGTCACTTCAAAAAAATCAATGAAAAAAAATGATTTCCAATAATTAAAATAGCCATGACCAATTTAAGATCAAAACAAGTCTTGTCAACTTCTTAGACTTCATATCCTGAAAAAAGTCATGCATTCAAAAGGATAAATCAGTCTTCAAATTCTATCACCCTGCCGGTGCCCCCTTCGATGGTTTTTGCAGGGAAAAGAGCCTTGATCTCGGCTTGATACTGGGTGCAGTGTGAGGGACAAAGAACATCCAGATCCTTTAAAAGATGAAAATCCCTGAACCCATGAAATCCTCCGAGGAGAGCCTTCACCTCGCCCCACTGCGATGCTCGTTTCAAAATAAGGTCAATGCCGGGATGAGAGCAACCCACAATGACTGCCAGGCCGTCTTTTATCCTGACAACGAGGGATTGTTCGAAACCCTCCAACTCTCCTGTAGAAAAAATGTTTTCATGAATTTCGACAGGATCCCGAATGGAGACAAAATCTCCGTGAAATTCTGGAACCTTAATGCATGACGGAATGTACACTCTGGTGTTATGCACACTTAGAAAATCCGGAAGACCACCCGTGTGGTCGAAGTGAACATGCGAAATGAAGACCTCGTCCACCGTCCCTGGATCAATCTGAAGCTGTCTCATATTATCCAGCAAAATCCGGCCGTTCGCCCCAGTATCAAAAAGAATTCTTTTCCCATGGGCCTCAACCAGGCAGGAAAATCCCCAATCCGCCGTCAAATCCTTATATTGCGTGTTGTCATAGATGATGGTAACTTTCATTCGAATCTCCTTCGCAGGTTTTCGCATTTAATTTTTCTTCCGCTCTCCAGCTGTAACGTCCGCCGGGTGCAGCATCTCGAATCTTCGAAACTACCGGGCAAACCCCCGCTATCCCATACCACAGGATCTCCTTGATGTTCCAATGAATTGTGACTTACGCCACCTTCCGTTCGACACATGCAGGGTTTGAGTTGACTCTCATTGATGTCCTGGCTATAAGGTCAGTAATATATCCTAAAGATCTCTTTTTGATTCATGATGGAGTGATCACTATGGCTGCAAGGATTCTTATCATAGAAGATGACCCTCACGTGGTTCTCTTTCTCTCCACCCTTCTCCAGGATCATGGATTCCAGACCCTGAGCGCTTCGAACGGCCTGGAGGGGTGGCAGATGATTGACAGGGAACATCCCGATCTGGTGCTCCTTGATCTTATGATGCCCCACAAGAGCGGCATTTCTCTGTTCTCAGACATGAAAAAACACGAGGAATATAAGGAGATTCCCGTCATTATGGTGACCGGAATTTCCGGAGAGACCGGTATCGAACTGGAATCCTTCCTGACGAGGGGGGAGAACAAGACGCCCGGAACCGTTCCTTTCCGACCAGACGGCTATATTGAAAAACCCATTGATCCCGAAAGACTTATCGCCCTCATTAAGGAGGTTCTTGAATCGTTATGGAAACGCTGAATATGGCCATTGTGGGCGGTGGCACCGGATGCGCAGCTTTCATGGACAAGCTCTCTGTCGAGGACCTGGGCCGTCTGCCTCTGAATCTCGTAGGGGTGGCGGACATCAACCCCGAGGCCCCCGGATTGAAACGTGCCCGCGAACTGAGCATCTTCACCACCAATGATTATCGCGATCTGTTTACCCTGAAGGATCTGACGCTTATTCTCGAACTCACCGGCGACCCGGAAATCACATCGGCCATCCAAAAAGAAAAGCCACCAAACATCAAGTACATGGATCATTCCATTGCCGGACTTTTCTGGGACCTTGTTTATCTGGTGATCGACAGAGAAATACAGTTCAGAAAAAAGCAGGAAGAGGCCCAAAGGGTATATTCCGAAAAGATGGAAAAGGAGGTCGAGGAACGGACCCGTGAGTTGGAGGAGGCGAAAAAGGAGGCTATCCTCCAGAAGGAAATCGCAGAGGGTATTATTTACGGTTCTCCTACACCCATGTTCGTCATCGACAAAAACCACAGGGTCGCTTACTGGAACAAGGCCTGCGCCAACCTGACGGGTTACAGCAGCGAAGAAATGGTTGGGACCGATTGGCAATGGAAGCCATGGTACAAACGCCAGATCCCTCTGCTGGCCGATCTAATCATCGACGGTGATTATGAGAGGATGAAAAAGCTCGATGAGCGCATCCAACTCAGAAGGTCCTCGATTGTGGGAGATGCCTACGAATCCGAACATTTCTTTCCCCAGATCGGCAAAAACGGGACACACATCTACCTGAGCGCCGCACCTATCAAGGATGAAAAAAGAAAGATCCAGGGTGCCATCGTCTCCTATATGGACATTACCGACCGGGTCATGATGATGCAGGAAATCAAAAAACGCGAGGCGTTCGAGCAAAATCTGATCCATAATTGTATCGACGGCGTCATCGCCACGGACGCGGAGGGAAAATTCGTCATATTTAACCAGTCCGCCTCGGATATCCTGGGGTATCCCCCGGAGGAAGTGATCGGGAAACGCAGTTACAAGGAAATCTTTTCAAGAGAAACCGCCAGGCTTCTAAGTAACACATTTTATGGTGACCGGTACGGCCCAGAGGGGAAAATCGTCAACATGGAGCTTGAGGTCGCCAGCAAATTCGACGAACCGATTCCTGTCAGATTCGCAGGGACGCTCCTTTATGAAAAAGGCAGGGAGGTCGGAAGCGTCGCCTTTATCCAGGACCTGAGAGAGATCCACCGGCTCCAGAAGGAGAAAGAGCAGTCGGCACGCATGGCCGCAATCGGCGAGACGGTAGCCGGCGTGGCCCACTATATCAAAAATATCCTGACAGGCCTGAAAGGGGGAGGGTACGTCATCAATTCAGGCATCAGAAAAAATAACATGCCCCTTGTAAAAGATGCCTGGAATATGCTCGAGAAGAGTATCGAACAAATCGGTCATATTGTCATGGACATGCTCGTTTATGCCAAGGATCGAAAGCCGGAATATCAGTATGTGGATCCCAATGAACTGGTCATGGAGGTCCTGGATCTCATGAAGGAACGGGCTGAGCTTTCCGGCGTAAAAATCGTGCATGAACTGACCCCCGACCTCAAGGAAGTCTCCATAGACAGGATGGCCATGCATCATTGTCTCCTCAATCTGGTCAGTAACGCTGTTGACGCCTGCACCCTCGAAGGCATTATGGAAGGAGAAGGGATCGTAACCGTCAAGACCGACAACCCGGAACCCTGGGCCCTGAGGATTCGGGTGATTGACAACGGTATGGGTATGGACCGAGACACCCAAAAAAAAATCTTCACCGGTTTTTTCAGCACGAAGGGCTATAAGGGGACGGGTCTGGGTCTCCCCGTGACCCAAAAAATCATCAAAGAACACGGGGGGGAGTTGATCTTTAAATCGGAACCGGGCAAAGGCTCCGCCTTTTCCCTCTCATTGCCCTAACGGGTCGATTTCTAAATCCGCCGCATCACGCTATACGCGCCGATGCATGAGGGGTTGACATGACCGACGCGACATTTGAAAAGGTTTCACCTTCCGACAAACCGCTCTACGGTCCGCGTAAGCTTCTGCTTTGCGGATTTTCTTCCGATACCCAATCAAAGTTTATAAAGGTCCTGGAATATGCCGGGGTGGTCAACGTCCCGAGGGTATGGGTGACCCATAACCAGGGCGATACGCCGATCAGCGAGCTTATCAAACTTCCGGACGGAAGCGGCTTTGGCGTCTCCTCGCAACTGCCCAGGGCCATCGTGGTATCCGGCGTCATGGAAAAGGAACTGATCACACTGATGACCGTTTGCCGCAAAACCGGCATGAAAGACGCCCTGTGGGCCACCCTTACGCCAACCTCCGAAACTTGGGACCTTCAGCGTTTGCTCTCCGAACTTGCGGCCGAACGGGAGGCCCTCAGCAAAAGAAAAAACGGATAAGGTATCGGACGATTTACGGTGTTTGGTGAAAGGAAATTATGGGCGGGGTTTATGCTTTACTTTGAAAATCAGGGTCTCGTTTTTCAACTTCTGAAATTTTAACGCTCTTGCCCGCAGGACTTGAAGATCCTTGATAATATCCTTGTAATCCTGATACCTGTTCTCGGGCTTCTTGGCCAGCATCTTCCCGACGATATTCCCCAATGCGTTTGAAACCTTTGGATTTCTCTTTCTCAAAGGGATCAATTTTTCCTTGACGTGTTTGCGAAATACCACATCGGGCGTCATGCCGTCAAAGGGCGGGTAGCCTGTAAACGCGTGGTAAAAGGAAGCTCCCAAAGAGTAGATATCGCTTCTGTGGTCCAAAGGTCTCCCGAGGATGGATTCAGGAGATATGTAGAGAGGAGATCCAACCATGCCCTCCTTCTTGTCCTTTTCCGCCTTTACGTCAACGACTTTTGCTACACCGAAATCTACAATTTTTACGATTCCCTGATCGTTGATCATGATATTGGTGGGCTTCATGTCCCGATGAATAATCTTTTTTTGGCGCACAAAATCGAGAGCCTCACAAATTTTGATTAAATAATTGAGACCTTTTAACGTGTTTAGATTCTCGCCTTTCTTGATAAGCTCGGCCAACGTGACACCGTCGACAAACTCCAGGGCAAAATAGAGAATTTGGTTCACATCCCCTGTGTAATAAATATGCGCAATGTTCGGATGATCCAGTTTGGACACAAAACGGGCCTCTTTAATAAATAATTCTCTAAATACCTTCTGGGCCGCAAGTTTGTAGGAGATAACCTTCAAGGCCACGGTTCTTTCCAGGGCGATATCCCATCCCTTGAAAACCCCACCCATAGCTCCTGCGCCGATAAAAGACACGGTCTTGTAATTGTCGAGCTGTTTGCCAATCAGGCTCTGATAAAACCGGATATCATAGGACGCCTCTTTGTTTTTTTGAGGAGACTTCTCCACGCGTGCGTTGGCGAGGGCATGGGCGGTTTCCCCTGTCAAAATAATCGTCCGTGTGACGTCCCGGGATGAATTCGACGGATTAACGGTTTCATTTTCTGAAGGAGCGGAATCTTGCTTCTGAATAAGAGAGACCAAGTATTTTAGGATCTCCTTCCATTGATTGCTGCTTTCTACTTCTACACCAATGCCCGCGGAAGGATCGTAATTTTCAAAGGCGATATGTTGAATGCGACCTTTGACAACGGATGTTCCTGTCGGCAATGAGAATCGGACATACAATTCGACGCCGGGTTTCCCCAGTAGAGCAGTATGCATAAACATGCCCTGTCGACTAATGTTTTTTATTTTACCTTGCATCCAGAGAATACCGTCTCTGGAGACTTCGACGAGTAGATGAGGAAGGGGAAGGGCCCTTTTGTTCCTGCGTTTTTCTTTATGATTCGGCCCGTTCGCTTTTTCAGCAAGAGACGTGCCCGCCTGGTGCGCCGATTTTAAGTTTTCAGACCCGGATAAGGGAAATACTTCTTTGACGCGTGAGACAAAAACCTCCGTTTCAAGAGGATACACCAAAAAGTCAGCGGCCCCTAGCTTAAAGGCCTTGATCGCTCGGCCCTGGTCATTTATCGGCACAAAAAAGACAAACGGTATATTCTCCCTCAACGGATCACTTTTCAAAAACCGAAAAAAATCATAACCGCTTATATCTTTCAGGGTATTCTCGCATACAATCAAGCCTACGGAGTTTGAGGTAAGCGCAGACAATGCTCCACGCATATCCATCGCCGTAAGGACCGCATAACCCGACTGCTGGAGGGAACTCGTCAATCCCTTCAGAAAATCCTCATCACGGTTAACAAAAAGTATATTATTCTTTGGGTTCATAGTGCATAGGGTTGCGGACGCGGCGGGAAGCTAAATCATTCAAGGCTTGCACGGCCACGGACCTATTGATAGCTGTCAATGGGGCAGCCCTTTTTTTCTTCCTTTCGAATTCAGGCACACCTGCAGTGCAAAATATTGACAATTTACTTCAAAAATAAGCACGGCAATCGGGGTATTTTCTGCATGCCCGATTTGATGTCCGCTCCCGATAACGACCGATGGGAGGGAAATCTCAAAATGATATGGTTTGCCCACGAACTCCTTTTTCGTCGAACCACCAATCATGTTGATCATTTCTGCGACACCGTCATGAATGAGTTCCGCATTGATATGATCCTCATCCACACCCATCATGCGTGCAATAATCATTTGGGCGAGGGGCCAGTAAAAGGTGATGCCCAAGGTGCCTTCCGCTTCACCCGACAATCCGATAATGCCTGATATATCGCCAAATATTCTGAAATCACTGGCGAAGTATACCTCGTGAAAAATCGTTTCCACGGATGCCGTCGTCTTTAATACATAAATCGTGTTCTTTATGAAGGAATCGAGATATTCCATTTCCTCCTTTAGGGGTTTTCGATTGGGGATCAGGTGCCCCTTCAGGATTTGCCGGCATGCAACCGGTGGATCATCCAGGGACAATACCTCTGTGGCTCCGGATGAAAGATAGGATTCTATGGAGTCGATGTTTCCCTCCTTTTTGATCAAAATAATCGGAAGGGCTTTAAAATAACACGCGTAGCGCAATTTGCGGATTCGCTGCAATACGCCTTCCTGATTGTTTGCGCATTCAAGTATGATCATTCTGAAATCTTGAAGATTGCGAATGTTTTCAAAGGACTCACTCAATAGAGTGATTTCTTTGCCTAATAGGCCGGTCAATCTTTTTATCACTTCTGAGCTGCAATCAATGGCAACGATCTTATCCATTACGCATGAATCTCCATGTCTTGTTGTTCCTTTTCCTTGAGATAGGGGGCCTTCCACATAGGGATTCCATAATCCCTCGGGATACTCAGGTTTGGATCGTGCTACGAATCAAACTCATTAACGCTTCAGAAGTAAAGGGTTTGGACAGGTATCCCTTTGCACCGGCCTCAATGGCCTTGTCCATTTTTTCTTTTTCAGATTCTGTCGAGACCATCAATACAGGAATATTCTGATACAGATTGTTGCCTTGCATGGATTCCAATACTTCCAGGCCGTTCATCACGGGCATGTTCCAGTCAAGGAGAATCAGGCTAATATCCTGACCATGGATTTCCAATGAATCTAAAACTTCCTGTCCATTACCCGCATGGATTGTCTCCAGGCCTATGGGCTTGATGGCCCTGTCTATGATATTCCTCATCACCCGAGAATCATCGGCAACGATCACTTTCATCTTTCCCCCTCACACATCATCGGCCTCTTTGAAATAAGCCGTATGTCCTTTGAGATCTTCAATCACCCGGTCTGACCGCCGCTGAAGGCACTGCCAACTCGATAATTGATTCAAATCCTTATGAGCACAGCCTTTTCGGTGATTTTTATATCGGCATATGGCCAAATATTCTTAATTATTTAGGCGCAGTTATCCAAAAAAGTCTCGAGGAATTCCGTCTCCGGAACCTGAAGAACAACATGCGGGCTCACCGGGTGCTGGAGACCGTAGCGGAAAAAGCGGGCTGGGAGAAACCCATTCCAAAAGGCGAAGGCCGCGGCATCGCACAGCACTGAAGGAGGAGGTCAAATTCGCCACGGGCGGCGTCGTTTTTTTCTGGGGACTGACGAGGAAATTCCTCAGTTCCCTTAAAAAGAAGCTCTTTATGAATTCGACATATATAATTAACTTGATTTTATTCAAAAACAGATTATCATCCTTGATATTATGAGTGACTGCCTTTTTGGGCAGGTTGGGTTGGTTCCGAGAGTAAGATCCATTTGCCAAGAGTGGCAACCTTAAGTCTGGAACCAAGGAAATATGTAAGAAAGGAGGGTGTCACAATGGCTAATGGAACAGTGAAATGGTTTAATAACAGCAAAGGCTTTGGCTTCATTGAGCAGGAAGATGGTCCTGATGTATTCGTTCATCATTCAGCGATCAATGCAGAGGGTTTTAAGTCCCTTAATGAAGGCGATCAGGTCACCTTTGACATTGAGCAAGGGGCAAAAGGCCCGGCTGCAGCGAATGTCACAGTCGTTTAATTTTTTTTTAACAAATGATAAGGGCATTTCATCAAATTTATAATGGAGTGCCCTTGCATATTTATGACAATGCGAAGGTAAAAAGACAAAGAGAACCGGACGAATTACTATTTAACGTTCTGTTCGTTCTTGCCATATCCAATACTTCTCAGTGCCTCTCTTGAATCTCGCCTAATATGGCGGGATCCTCTATCGTAGCCGGTACCGTGAATTCCTCTCCAAGCCCACGGGCCTTATCTTCATACCAAGAATATCCGGATATTACATCGTCCTCAACTTCAGGAAGGAAACGTAGTGCATACGTCATTTCCTTTGCTCAATTCTTCCTTGAAATTCTGCAAAAAATTAAAGATTACCTGGGTGAGATTTGTAACGTCTAAGTCGTATATCCAATTCATCCTTATGGCTTTGGGGGACTGGTACACTAGATTCATTAACCGAAATTTTGTCATAAAAAGTCAGGGACGTATTGCTGCTTGTGAAGTAAAGGCCGGAGATCTGAGGGGAAGGTTACCCCGTGCTTCCAGAAGTTTTATTGAGGCTTATCAACCTGAGTTGTTTCTCGCTGTAAACGATCATGCATATCCTTCTCTATCATTGGGAGGGACCAAAGCACGTTATATCAGGCTTTTTGAACTCGCTGATGCAGTAAAGGCTTGGGCAGAAAAATAACGTATGAATATCATTCTTGATAAATGGTAAAATTCTAATCAGATTTTCAGATTAGAACGCGTAGATGGCTCCCACGATACCGCCGATCATAACAACAATCCAAAATTCGTATAAGGGATGACGGCTCAAGAGAACATGCAGAATCGCCAAGATGATTGACATCCCAATCAGGAAAAACCCCGCATAGGTCTGCACGGCCCCTACAGGCCACACATCATGAAAGTTGATAAAATAATCCAGGCCGGAAAGTATGATCAATGAGCCGGAAATGACCAGGATGGCAACCGTCAGAAATGTGAAAATTCTGTCAAACATGGACAAGCTGAAAGAAACCGGTCTTTGGCGTAATGTGTAATTGAATAGGCACCCTTATCTCTTTCTAAATTTGCACCTGAACCCTACCAAGCCGATTAAACCCGTACCGCCCGTACCGAGGAGGAGCATGGTGGGGGGCAAAGGCACGGAAGTCACTGTCATTTGGATATTCGTAAAATTGGTCAGTCCATTGCCGTAATTTCCACATAACACGTTGTGGTCCACCACAGGGTTATAACCATAGTGGTCAAAAAAAATTTTCCGGACAGATCGAATTGATAACCGTAACCTATGAAGTCACCCCAAGAATGGACCGTGCCGACCCATTTTTTCCATACCCAATCCCCATCGATCATTTCATAATAATTGGCACCTATTGACTGGCTTTCAATCGAAACCTCGTAGACGTCTCCGGTCCCCTGTCCCCTTTTCTATTTCTATTTGTGTTTCCCCTTTCGCTTCCCCTTTTTTTTCATTTTTCCCGGGGGGTACCGCTTGTAAACTTCCTTGTGGTATTTATAGGGTCTGGGCGAATCCATGTCTATGCGCACGTAATCATTTGCATCGATCCGAATGCCTCTGGGCAAAGACACCGAAACGCGCCATCTTCCATCACGGTAATAGAAATATGTCCCTCGTGCCCGCTCATAGTAAACACCGGAGGAAGGATAATAGCGATAACGATGTTTTGCCCGGTAGCCATGGGCCGGGGCCCAGGGCGGTGGACCCTTCGCCGGTCGGGGAGGTGGCTCTCTGTATTCCGGTCCGCTTTCGACGGCGATGGTTCTTAGATGACATCCAACCGGCATGAGGCATATGGCGAGGCACACCGACCCCAAGAGTATCCATCCAATGGATTGTCCTCTTTTCATAAATTTCCCCTCACAAATGACATATCGGCCAGGAATCCTTCACGTTTTTTCAAAAGGCTTTCCGATTTCAGCACTCTCTTACCTATCGGCCATTTATGGGGAAATCTTAATTTCTGTGGGATCATGTCATTCATACGCATATTGTTTCGCCTTTCTTGTTCTAAATTTCTCTTATTTCATGCAGAAAAACGCTGTTCTTTTTCACCTGCCCTACGGCGAATAATATTGCCGGTACCAGATTGAGTTTTTGGTTGCTTTTGTTCAGCTTTGATTTGATCAAAATGATTAATCATCTTTTTAAGTTTTGCGTTTAATTGATTTCTTGTACCTTCATTCATTATTGCTCCTTTTTCCGTTTTAAAGGTGTCAGGGTTTCTTAGGTTTTTGCCCATTAGAATCGGCCCGTCCATTAATGACAGCAAACCATACATGCCATATCAGGAGATCAGTCCAATTCGTGCGATTAATATATAAGCCTTGTGATCAGGGTGCCTGAGTGGGTTTCTAATTTGGAGTGAATAGTATAAGGGGAGATGGAGTCGATCGTTCTTCCGATAAAAACATCAATCATTGATGAAAATCCGGCCCTTTTCAGAGAGGTGATATCCAAAGGCCAATATAATCTTTCTTTTTGTTTCAATTCGACAACCCAGACCTTTCTCAATCCTATCGACAATCAATGGGGAAATCCCTGCGTTCCTGGCAAGCTCCGCCTTGCTCATAAGGAGTTCCTCCCTGATTTTTCTGACAATATTATGCACCAAATCATCCTCCGGTTTCATTCTCCCAATGAAGGCGTCTTGTATTAGATATTTTCGCCTTTGGCGATCCATTCATCAATGACCACCTTGTCAAATCGCCAGACCCTACCTATTTGAATTCCAGGGATTTTACCTTCTTTGGATAATTTACATATTGTTATTGCATGCAATCTTAAATACTTCGCCATTTCTTTGGTTGTCATGATCTGTGCCAAAATAGATTCTCCTGTTTCGCCTTTAACTTTTGAAAAGTTTGGGCCGTTGCAGGAAAGAACAAAAAGATACATTTCGCAAGGATCCTTCCCGCGCCGGGAAAGATCCTAACGTAGTATTCCAGTCGGTAAGCCGGCGCTTTTTACATTTTGAGATCCATAAGTCGTCTGGCAATCTCGTCGGCAACCGGCACATCGGGCTCCTTCTCACCGGGCATTGTCGCCCAACCCTGTTTTTGCACATAGTCACTTCTGCTGTTCTCTCCCCAGGATTTCAGGTTTCTCATCTCCTTGAGTCGCTCTACCTTGTTCGGGTCTTGCATAAACTGTGCAACGGCAATCGGCGCCAAGCGACTCATGACGGCGTCTGTAACCATTATATTAGCTTCAGCCTTTGCAGAGCCACTGGTCACCACCCATCCTGCCGAAAAAGTGACAATAAGCAACACAACCGCGCCGACCACCATACCCCATGCAAAGGGTTTTATATCTTGTTTTTTCATATTCGTTGTCTCCTCTAAATTTAAAAAGGTTAACTATGTTAAGCCTCGTTACTCAAGAGAACGGATGTCCATTCGGAACCGGAATTAATACCGTTACCATTAGCTAAAATATATTTAGCCTCGAAAAAAAGGTGAGATTATAAGATGAGAACACAGTGAAAGGGAAAGCGATCCAAAAGGAAGAGAGAAAAACAAAGGGGAAAAACCGCTTCTTGCAGCCTTAAGCTATATATTCAAGACCCTCTTTCGCCAGGATATTTCAAACTCCCAACAGAACACCCACGTCCCATCGGGAGCATGGTTAAGGCATTTTGAGTCGTCTCTTCGTGTGAAGGCCCTTTCTTTGGGCTAAAAAATGGCAGGCACCCAAAACCTCTTCCCTTAATCTTAATGTCGCGTTAATAATTTGGGCAGCTATTGAATTAGGTTGGTGATTAATAAGCCAAGAGGACTGTGTATTTGGTGGCTTCCTAAGATGTCGTTATTCTCTTCGTATGCAACCCTTTACACAAATCATGTTGAGGCTGGCCGGAAGAAAAGATGCACGCACATTCCAGAAGCCTTTTAAATGCCGCCTAATACTCCCTTTTTTGAATATAACCTTTGGAGGCCTTTAGCCATCGCATGGTTTATTTTAGTCGGTGCTGAAGTTGGGCGGCACTCAAATTCTAATATAGATTTTGTCTATCTTTCTAACCTTCCTCCTGAACCCCGCTAGAACGACTAAATCAAAGAGTGGTTTCAGAAGGTTATCGACGAGTATCTCTTATTATTTTATAAAATAATTAACAAAACATGCGTTTTTTATAATTTAATATAGTTTACGTCAACATTTATAATATGTCAAGCTGTTAATTTTTTTTATTAAATATAATTTATGTAATAATATTTTTGTTAAATATTTTATCATCATTCAACGACGGTCATCCTGGAAAATCGTAAAATTGAGAAACCAAAGGTCAACCCCCTGCCAATGCACAAGGTCGATCGTTTCCTTGAATGCGTCCTTCCCTTTTATCGACCCTTCTTTGTGGTCGCGTTTTTTACCGGCATGAAAGCCGATGAGAGATGTCGGCACTCAAGTGAAAAAACATGGATTTTGACCGCAAGATTATCAAAGTGGTGGAGACCAGGGTGTACGGGAAGAAGGGGAGGCCAAGACCAATAAGTTCCTATCGGGATATCGACATGCTGTCTATGGTCTATGATGCCTTGAAGGAACAGGGAATACGGACAAATATTTCTCGTATATTCCCAATATGACCCACCATGACGGCAGTAAATTCATGGAAAAATACGAGAAAAGAACAAAAAAAAGAGGCCCAAATGAGCCCCGGGTTGGGCTTTTCCCTTTTAACAAATTGATTTTATATCCATTTATTGCCAGTTCGAGATCAGGTAAAAACATCGGTGTTGTAAGAACTCGTCAACAATAATATCAACATCCTTTATAACTTGTCTCAGCAGGATCGGGTAGACATCTCTTTCTGAATGAAAGGGAACCGTGGTGCCGCGTCCATCAGGATGACGATAATGTTTGAGGGAGCCTTTTCCTCCTAAATCCGGGAATTTTAATTCCCGCTGATAGGGCTCATTTGTTCAACTCCATCCTTCAATGTGTGTAAACATTGTGTGTAAGAGATGGAATTGAACCTTTTTGGCAGGCTTTAAAATAAAAAAACCCACTAAAATTTCAGCAGGTTTTTAATTGGATGGTGGAGGCGGGGGGAGTCGAACCCTGAAAACGTCAATGATTTCAGATTTTTAACAATGTTAAGCAATGATCTAAAATGATAAAATTATTAGCTTTTCTTCACCGAATCCTTTCTGGCCGGATGTCACTAAAGATCATTGAAAATCATTGTTTTTCATGCGAAATAGGCACAATTTTGGGCACAATTCTGGAGCCTCGCGAAAAATATTTTGGACCGCAATTCTAAAGAACGACCGAGCAGTAACCGTAATGTCAATAATGAGCAGACTCCATGATCAGAACAGAATTACAATTTAACCAGGTTGGAGGATCCAGTATCGACTCTGCTCCGTCCTCCATCTGATTAGCGCTTAGTCCAGCGCCAGTTCAGCCAAGAATTTGAAAACATCTATACCCATGAGATCGGCTGGTCCCTCACCTCGGACATATTGCATGACCCAGGCCAGGTCTGAATCACTCTTCGGTGAAAAGGGTCCTTTCTTCAGGCCTAACGACAGCGTTTCTTCGTTGAAGAGGAGGAGATGCTCGAAGGAGGGAACATCGCCGGCTTTAAGCATTGGCCTTGCAAAGGTCTGTAAATCCTGCTCCAGCACCCCAAGAGACAAGGCCTGGAAATCCAGCAGTTCGAAGAAGAGATCGAAAGACGCCTGTATTTTTTCAAGGGATTCTCGCTCCAGGCCCTGGCGTGCATCCTCCAGCAACCGCGCCAGGTCATCCCTGGTATAGGTGAGATCCAGCAGCGCCAAAGCGTCGGCGTGTAATCTCTTAAGGGACTCCTTCCCTTTACTTACAATTACGTCCTGATCATTCATGATTTTCTTGACATTTCTGATGCTAAACATCTCCTGCCAGCGCGGGCTTTTGCGAAGGGCAACGTCAGCCAAGGTTGTGTGGTAGATGGGCAATTCATTGTCGAAAACCAAGACTTCCATGATCTCGCTCTCCAGGGGACGTATGTAGAGATGGAGATCCCTGAACTTCCTGTGCTCAAAATCAGTAACATCGAGGAGTTCCCGGGTGAGAACCTTGTCCACCCTCCGCCTTCCGGGGGGCTCTCTAATGGTGGAAACCAGTTCTCGTAAAAGTCTGTCGAGCTTGATTTTGGCTTTGAGGTTCTCCTTAAAGGACATGGCGGCAATCTCCTCGTAAGGAAGGTTGTAAGGTAGAAACCTCTCTGGGACATCTACTCGATCAAACTCCGCGTTTTACATACGATTTGAAGTCTGCATATGCTTACAGTTCAGCCGGAGATTGTTCCTGTATTAGAAATTGTCCGCCAGGTCCGGCCGGGGCATAAACGGATAGCCCTGGACGCCGAGGTTCTCATCCACGATCGAGATTGCCCACTCCCGCGGGGTCAGGCCCGCGAGCACCATAAGGCTGAACGGCTTCCACACGCGGTAGCGGTTCCGGTGGCTCTCCATGACTTTGGTGATGGCGACCAGCGGGTTGGAAGAGTTGATCAGATATAGTCGCATGGCATCTATCCACTTATGCTTCGCCGCAGTCATCTCACTCCCTCTTTCCTGACTCAAATAGACACACACTTTTCAGAATATGCGTTACCCCTCCGGCTGCGCTACGGAGCCTGAGTAAAATACCGTGCACTCTTCACCCTGAATGAATTTCCACGCATCTTCCAGCGGATTCAATACGGATCCGGCAATTGACTTAAAGATGCTGTCCTTCTCGATCTGCGGCTTAAAGGCTTTGATATTGAGTAAGAGAGCGAGGATGCCCGCCAAGAGAATAAGCGTGATGACACCCGTTGTTATGAACAGAACCTTTTTCTTATAGAGAGTCATGTTTAAGCTCTTCTGGCTCTTCCCTTAAATGCCGTGGAGGCGTCATCCCGATCAATCTCGACACGGAGACTGGAAAGGACATCCGGATTGGTAAAATGGACATGCGACACCCGGTCGAGCCTTTCCGAGGCGGCATGTGCCGCCTGCAGCTTGCCGCGCGTATACTCATAACGCGAAGCGGCCCTGGTGTCCTCGCACAATGCCCGAGCATAGCGCAGTCGCGACATCGTCAAACCCATGCTTCGGATCAAAAGTGGTCGCCATGCTCCATCCCCGAAGGGATAACGGTCGTTTATTTCACGATCAGATCATTCTTCACGGATGTGACCCCTTTGACGCTTCTTGTGATTTGACCCGCTTTATCGACCGCCTGTTGATAATTAACGAAGCCGCTCAGTTGAACGCTGCCCTTGTAGGTTTCCACACTGATTCGGAATGACTTGAGAAAATTATTTCCTGCCAGCAGGGATTTTACTTTGGTCGTGATGACCGAATCGTCAACGTATTCACCTGCACTTTCCTGTTTGGATGTGGATGCACAGGCCACAAAGGTGGCGATAAGCATAAGATGGACAAAATAGCCGACAAACCTATTCCTCTTTTTCATAACAGTTACACCTTTCTGTGAACATCTCACTTTTTCCGGAAAGGCTCCAAATGATTACACCGGTTTTCGTCCTCGAATGACTCGGACCAGCACCACAACGATGGCGATGACCAGCAGGGCATGAATGGCTCCACCCATCGTGTAGCCTGTCATCAATCCCAGCCCCCAAAGAATTAATAGAATCACAAATAGGATCCAAAGCATGCTCGACTCCTTTTCCCGTGTTCCAAGATCGAGATATGACTTGTCTCTGTTCCTGTGGACACAAATCCTGCATGTCACATCCCTCTTTCAAAAGTCATTGCCCGATTTCCGGTCCTTCGCAAAAGTGCCAAGACGTTACCTCGCTTTCACGCTTCCATGTTCTCGTTCTCTGGACACCAGCGCTCCTTGGACTGTCCTTTGAAGATCTTCCAGTCTAAAGGGTTTGAATATGACTAAGTCAACAGGCCCTTTTTCCGTTTTGTTCCGAACAGTCTCCCTGTCACAACCCGTTACCAGTATGACCGGCGTGCTTGGGGATCTCTCTTTAATTTGACTGGCCAAGGTCAATCTATCCATGGCGGGCATCTGAAGGTCCGTTAAAACCAAATCGAAAGACCTCTCGACAAATAAAGCGAAAGCTTCAATGCCGTTGCATGCAAGGGTCACCTCAAATCCCATGAACTCTAGGAAACGAGAAATTATGTCCCTAATGCCCTTATTATCCTCAGCCACCAGTATACGTCTGGATATTGCTTGCCCCGCGTTTGAGGATACAGATTCTTTCGTCTCTTTCTTGGTCTCGCCCATACCGCTCCTATTTTTGTGAACGCAGATACGTTCAGCGTCCCTGCCTTATTTGAACGTTGAGGCCGCCTCGTGATAGGCTGTCTTGACTTCAGCCCAGACTTTTTCCGCACCTGCTTTGACGATTTCCCATGCCTCATCGCCGGCGTTCTTCAACTCCTGCAGCTTCGTCTTGGCCTCGTCCTGTTTGTGCTCCAAGGCGTCGATGGTTTTGTAGTAATCGATCCTCGCGTCGGCCTTGGCATTCTCCGCCTTAGCCTTGAGCAGAGCGATCTGCGCCTTCGATTCCTGCAACTGTGCATCGAGCTTTTCTTCGTACGCTTTTCTTTTGTCCATCATAAAAACCTCCGTGATCGAAACGTTTTGCCTCCCATCAGCCCTTCTTCTTTCCAACGACCAGCAACACGACACCACCCACGATCGGTGGCGGTGGAAGTGTTCTGGTCTTCTCAGCCGTCATATGGATGGGACCGATATCTACGATTTTCTCTCTCGTCGTGTAGGTGATGTCCTGGTAAGCGAACTCCCCGACTCCCAGAGCGATCAGAATGATCGATATTATAATCTTTGGTCACATCGAACCTCCCGTTTCCTTCTGTTGGGTTTCGGCTTGGCTGAAGTTTACGTGAAAAGCCGGATAAGGCGAAATCACTGTTCTCAGGATTTGCTGAACTCGGCCACAGCTTTTTTGTAGGCGTTACCCAAATCCTCCATGGCCGATTCGATACCTGATTTTAGCTGCTCCCAGGCATTCCCTTATGAAGCTCCCTTTCATTGCAAAACGATCCCTCTACTTAAGTTTGCATACCAGCCTGGATCAATCAATAGGGTGGGTCATGGATTTTATAAAAGAAAAGACCCTGTTTTTTGAAATACTGTTGGCTCGGTACGGGGGCAACACAGTGCCCAGGTTCAAAGGATTTCGTTCCCGCGTCCTTCGCAGCAGAGACGACGCACCGAAGATGATCAGCGCGCTGCCTCCCGTGACGACGAGATAGACGACCAGATTCGCTTGTCAGGAGGCCAGCAACGCCTGGAAGTGCACTCCGAGGCCAATTAGATGGCATATCTCAGGGTGATGGTCCTCTCGCCGAAGACCAGTGACATCACCAGAGGCACCAGCGTCAGCGCGGCGAGCACGAGGCACAATTGTCCGAAATACTTGAAGACCACACGAAACCGGACAGCGCACCTCAGTTCGGTGGCCTGTTTAGCTAAAATCGAGTCCTGCCTACGTTCCGCTTGGGGGATAAGCGATTGTTACACCAACTGCTTGCGATTTGATCACGGGATGGTTAAAATGCTTTTCGTGTTTCAGTTTAATTCTTCATGTCATGAGAAACTCGTTTGTCTTGCTCTCGGTCCCATCGGTGACCACGGATTCCGCAGACTTATTACTCATACCCTCACTCTTCTTCTTCGATCTCACCCTCCGGAGTTTGCAAGACGGACCCACTTCTTCGAGGCGTGACGAACGATTTGTTCTTTGGCTGCGGCGATATCGAGTTCAGGCTCAAACCAGAACAGCTGCGCGACGATCTTCGCTGGCGCCGAGCAACGCAGGTAAATCGTAATTGATCAGATCGCCGATACGCTCAATCACAAGATCCGGCGTTGGATATGTTGCGATCGCTTGAGGGTCAAGCGCGTACTGTCCCTGGCGCGGCCATACGGTCGTCAGCCGGTTACCCCAGATCCTTTTCATCGCCGTCAGAATGCGCAGCTTATCGTCCACCATAACGTAACGGCTGGCCGGATAGCGCGCTTCGACATCATCGAGCATCTGTTCCTTGTGGATGTAGATCAGCACACGGCCCTCGACGGCTTCCCATAGTCCCGATTTTTGAACTTTCCGCGGCTGGAAGACTACGTCGCCGTCGGACAGGATGACCGTTGGGCCCCATTTTTGAACATGTTCAAGGGCTTCGAGCGAGCCGGGGTACAACCGGTTCGCAAAGGGATAATCCACCAGAAACGAAGACATCGTCAGCAGTCGTGGATCGCATTGGTCTTCGATCCGGTAGCGCTGTAAAGCGCCCAGGTAGTCCGAGTAGCCAAACTCGGACCGCATCTCTTCAAATATTGCCCAGTACCGGTCCCGGGTTTCAGCCCCGAACTCGCGCTCGAGATGGTTCCTGAGGTCATCCTGCACGCGGTCGTTGTCGAGCAGGGTGTTGTCCACGTCAAACAGGACCACAACCTCACTGGGGGGTGTCATCCGATCGCCTCCTCAGGCTTGGGGTTGTGCTGGTTGGCAAATGGTTTTGTCAAAAGCAAATGCTATTTCCATAGTCTTTCCTAACGTGAAATTAGGATCACGCTCGAATAAGTGCCCATGCATCACCTCTTTACCACCAGGACAGGGCTTTTTGTATCTGTGTGGATTACACCATAGGCAACACTGCCGAGGAACGCGGCTGCTAAAGCGCTTTTTCCATGAGACCCCATAACAATGAGAACTGCCTTTGACTTCTCGGCCTCTTTCACAATTTCTTCGACGGGATGTCCTACAGTTATGACAGTCTTTGATCGGACGCCGCTTTTTTTGCACAACTGCATTATCTCTGCGGCATACCCTTCAGCAGCCTCTCGCAGATATTCCTCAATAGGTTCTATTACATGCATTGCCGTCCGCTCGGCAGGAACTGTCTGGGCCATAAATGAGCGTTGATCAATAACGCTCAGAACAATGACCGAAGCTTTTAACTTTTTGGCAAGGTCAACTCCATACCTTGCTGCCTTTTGCGCTATCTTTGACCCGTCTGTCGGCACAAGAATCTTCGAAATCATGATCCCTCCTTTAATATTCTTTTATTCTTCTCAAAATCACTTTTAAATAGTGTGATGGTTGTATTTTATGAAACAAGAGACCTTATTTTTATGATTTCAACTTCAGCACGGCTTCACTCGTGCCGCCCGGAACCCACTGCGTTGTAAACCCCAACCGCCTGAAGACCTTGAACATGCTCTCGTTCTCGGTGAGGACATCTGCCCGGACCTCCTCAAGGCCTCTCTCCCTGGCTATCTCGATGAGCATCTCCACGAATTTAGTCCCAAGGCGTTTCCCCTGGAACTTATCCTGCACGAGGACGGCCAGTTCGCCGGAGGAGAGGTCCTGGTTCATAATCAGTCTTGCAACCCCTATCATGCTTTTCTTTCCATTTTCCTCCATCTCCGCAACGATTGCCATGTGCCGGTCGTAGTCGATATCACAGAAGAGGATAAGCCACTCATGGGATATATCTTTGATAGTGGAGAAGAACCTGGTCATCAATGATTCTTTAGACAAGGTCGAGAGCATCTCGTGCTCCGCGGGCTCGTCTTCAGGGCGTATGGCCCTCAGAAGCACCTCGGTCCCATCCGACAGTTGCCAGGGTTTGGTGTACTTGGTTGGATAGGGAGTGATAGTCAAGTGAGGATAGGGCGATCGGCCGGTAGCGTCATAATTCTTGTCAATAATGATTCGTGCGTCAAGGGCGGAGGCTTTGCCGTTGGATATGGCAAGAGGATTTATATCGATTTCAGCTATTTCGGGAAAGTCGACGATCAGATTGGAAAAATTGACAAGGATTTCCTCGAGCCCTTCAAAATCTGCTGCCGGTTTGCCCCGAAAGCCCTGGAGCATTTTGTATACCTTGGTGTCCTGCATCAACATCTTCGCCAGGGTCTGATTGAGCGGGGGAAGCCCAATTGAAAAATCCTTGATGAACTCCGCCGCGGTCCCCCCCATCCCAAAGAGGATGACCGAACCGAAATCCCTATCCTTCTTGGCCCCAAGAATGACCTCGTAATCGACATCCGTGATCATCTTTTCTACAGCTACACCCATTATGGCCGCTTCCGGGGCGCGTTTCTTCACCCTTTGCATCAACTTTTCATACGCTTCCTTCAGGGCTGCACTTGAATCGATTCCCATGATGACGCCACCCACATCGCTTTTGTGGGAGATATCAGGCGAAACGACCTTGATGACGACCGGATAGCCCGTCTTTTTTGCTATGCTTACCGCCGTTTCTGAATCTTGAGCGACCTGCACCATCGTAACCGGGATACGGTAGGTCATGAGAAAATCCTTGGACTCTTCCTCGTTGAGAAGCGTTCGTCCTTCCTTGAGGGCCATCTTGAGAAGCTCTTTCAGGTGATCTTTCGAGGGCGCTTTGTGCGCCGGCAACTCGTCAGGGGTCTCATAGAGCTGGTCGAGATGTCTCTTGTACCTGCACATATTCACATACGTTCTGACAGCCTCCTCAGGCGTGTCGTAGGTCGGGATGCTATTCTCAACAAAAATGTGCCTCCCTTCCTCGACGTCTTCTGCCCCCATCCACGTTGCGATGATGGGTTTCAAGGCATTCTTTGCGATATCGGCCACAGCATGCGCAAGCTGCGTTGAAGGGGCAGAGTCCATGGGTACGTATATGATGAGCACTCCGTCCACCATGGGGTCACCGAGGCATATGGTGAGGGCTTTCGTGAACCTGTCGACGGTTGCGTCTCCAAGCACGTCAACAGGATTCGCTTTGCTCCAGTAGGGTGGCAAAAATGCATCGAGTTGTTTCATGCTCTCGGGAGAGAGTTCCGCCAGTTCCCCACCCAGGTGAATAAGGGCGTCGGTGGCCATCACTCCAGGCCCGCCGGCAGATGTGACTATGGCGAGCCTCGGGCCGGCCGGCAACCTCTTCGAATCAAGAACCTGGGCAGCATCGAAGAGTTCCGCTATTTCCCCGACCCTTACGACACCGGCCCTCCTGAAGGCTGCTTCATATACCGCGTCGTCCCCTGCCATAGCACCGGTATGGGAATGTGCTGCCCTTGCACTCTCGGCGAATCGCCCCGGCTTCAAAATGATGATAGGTTTTCGGCGGGCGAACGCCCGGGCTGCACTCATGAATTTTCTCGCGTTACCCACACCCTCCATATAGATCAGGATGCTCCTGGTGGCCCCGTCATCTCCCAGAAAATCGATCATATCGCCAAAGTCGACATCAAGCATGGAGCCGAGTGATGCAAACATGCTAAAGCCTATCCCGGCGCTGACCGCCCAATCGAGTATCGCGCCGCCGAGGGCGCCGCTCTGAGAGATGAAGGCGATATCGCCAGGTGGAGGGTTGCCCCTGAGAAAGGTCGCATTTAAGCCTAGTACGGGTCGTACAAAACCGAGGCAGTTGGGTCCCAGAATACGCATCCCATATTTCTTCCTGATCCGGTCGATTTCGCTCTCCAACTGTGTGCCTTCTTCACCAATCTCTTTGAACCCGGCGGAGATGATGGCTACCCCCTCTACGCCTGCCTGGCCGCATTCCTCAACCACAACAGGCACTGACCGGGCAGGAGTCGCCACAACGGCCAGATCCACATGCTCAGGAACGCCTGCGATGGTGGGATAGCTCTCCACATTCAATACCTTGCTCGTATGGGGGTTTACCGGAAATATTTTTCTCTCTTTTGACCGGAGCAGGTTCTCAAGAATGGTTCGTCCTATTGCGCCTTTCTTCTCGGTTGCGCCGATCAGGGCTATTGTTTTGGGATCAAACATCACTTGTATGCGGCTCATCTTTCTCTCCTCAAGTGTCGTGGCGACGTTATTGCGATTAATATTTTCACGCCAAATTATTCCGCGTGCGGTTATCTTCATCCAGCCGGATGCCGAACAGTGCACCACTCCACGTTAGAAATTGCCCCTTCGCGGTCGAGCGCATTGCCGAAAACGTCGAACATGTGCCCGAGAATTCACTTGCCCACCGGCGCCTTCAACGGTCCGCCCGTGTCCTCAACCGTCATGCCGCGGGCCAGTCCCTGGGTGGGAATCAGCGCGATTCCTCGCACGCAAAGCGCGTCGAGCTGAGCTAAAACCTCGATGGCAATCTCCCCCTCTTTCGCGTGCAGCAACGAGTAGCTGGGCGGCAAGTGCGCATCGAACCGTATATCCACGACACTGCCGCGCACTGAGACCACCGCGCCGAGATTCAAGGGACTGGATTTGTTCTTCATCTCTCCTCTCGCTAATCCACCGTCCGTTTAATAAGCGCCTTGATCTTCTTTTTTTTGGTTACCATACGATACCTCCAAAAAAGCGTAACGGCGGCATGACCCCACTCCTAAAATAAACCCGTTTGCTTTATAACCAAGGCTTAGCACTTTCTCTTGGAACCTCTTTAACCAGAACGGTTGAAGGTTGTGGGTGTATGACGTATTACGGCTCAAACAAAGATAGAATTGCGTCCATCTGATTTTTAATTTCGCGGCGCCTTTCGAAAGGCATTGAAAAAAACTTTTCGGGATTTTCGATAAACTCAGTCACGAACTCGGCAAGCTCCGGCCCAATACCGGGCAATCGAATAAATTCAGCCTTAAACCTGCGCTATTTCTATCTTCATTCATGTTTTCACCATGTTTTGCATATAGTTCATATTCCTCTGTCGCACTGTCGCATCGCTTGCAGTTGAGATGGTTTACTACGCATGATAGACGCCATCCGGAAATGGCCGCTAAAAAATCAGGCAGGTATTTCCCAGGGATAACCCGTAGGTGTTATTTGCCTGTCAATACAATTTTGGTATATTCGGTTTGACTGATGGTACGTTGGTCCATGTCATTAAGGACTCCCGCAAAAATAACCTGGCATTTTGGCATCCCTTCTATTTTCTCTGTTATTAACGCTTGCATAACCAGCCAAAAAGGCCGGGCCGCAAGTCATGAAGACCAACGATTATGTTAGCCCCGGCCTTTTTGGTCTGCGCTTATGCGATTGTTCGCAAGCCCTTAATTCTCGTTTTTAAATCTGGCTTACTTTTTGGTTTCTTCCTTAATTCCTTTCTTTCCTCCAGTCATCGGACCTTGACCAGGGCTATTGCCCTTTCCCTTACCTTTACCATGACCGTCTTTCGGTCCCTGACCTTTTGGTCCAGTTCCATCTTTATTTGGCATACTAATCACCTCCTTCCTGCTGGCGAATGCTTGCGACAACGAGGCTATTTGCCCTCATAGGCATCTGCCTTGTTGGCTGACATTACCTATCTATCGAGCTTTACCTTGGTCCAGTATAGCCTTCGTTGCCTGCGCTGCAGCTACTGAATCCCCCAAATAGTAATGTTTGACTGCCCGCATTTGCTTGTCCAACTCGTATACCAACGGTATTCCGGTAGGAATATTCAATGCAACAATATCTTTGTCTGAAACATTGTCGAGATACATCACCAGTGCTCTAAGGCTGTTGCCATGTGCAACGATGAGAAGCCTTTTGCCTGATCTTATCTCTTTGGATAGTGTTTCGTTCCAGCACTCGATAACCCTTTGAACTGTATCTTTCAGGCACTCAGTTTTGGGAAGCCTGCTTTTCTTAATGCCAGTGTATCGTGGATCGTTGCCAGGGAAGCGATCGTCCTCTTCAGAAACAGGCGGTGGTGAAGTATCGTAGCTTCTTCTCCAAATCAAAACCTGGTCTTCGCCATGTTTGGCGGCTGTCTCGGCTTTGTTGAGCCCCTGCAATGCCCCGTAATGTCGCTCATTCAGCCTCCAATCGCGGACAACTGGAATCCACATTTGGTCGAGTTGGTCAAGAACCACCCAGAGCGTGCGTATAGCCCGCTTAAGCAGCGATGTATACGCGGTATCGAATTGGAACCCTGCGTCACGCAGTGCTTGCCCAGCCTTGCGTGACTCGGCCATGCCCGCGTCTGCCAGATCGACATCATGCCAGCCGGTAAAGCGATTCTGTATATTCCATTCGCTGAGACCGTGGCGAAGCAGGACAAGTTTGTGCATGAAATTTCCTTTTATCCTATAGGGTGCTGGTTTTTATTACGATTAAATCATACTGATTATCCAGCCGTTTCCATTGCCCGGGTATACTTTCCGTCACGAGCTAAACCGTTCAACCGGCAGCGTTTCAAGAACGCCTTCTGAGCGGCAGCCATATTGGCTTCCTGACCTTTCCAGGTTGCAAGCACCGGTGCCTGCAGCGCGCGCCCATAAGAAAAACTGACTTGCCACGGATGCGTGCCCATCATGTTTATGGCGTTCAGGTGGTCAGTGGCGTCTTCCGCACTCTGCCCACCGGACAGGAATACCATTCCAGGGACAGCCGCCGGCACGTAGCGGATCATGCAACGAATCGTGGCCTCGGCAACCCGCTGCACGCTTTCCTGACGCTCACATTTCATGCCGGCAATAACCATATTCGGCTTTAGCAACATACCCTCGAACAGCACGCGTTGGGCATCAAGCTCGGTGAACACTGCATCGAGAACCCTGGATGTGACAACTTCGCAGCGTTCGATGTCGTGAGCACCATCCATGAGTACTTCCGGTTCCACGATCGGCACGATATCCAATTCCTGGCAGAGCGCGGCGTAACGCGCCAATACGTGGGCATTCGCACGAATACCGAACGCGGTAGGAACATCGCGCTCGTTGATATCAATAACCGCCCGCCACTTCGCGAACTTAGCCCCCATCTGTTTGTACTCGACGAGCCGCTCGCGCAGGCCGTCAAGCCCCTCGGTGATTTTTTCTTCAGGGTACAACGCCAGCGCTTTAGCGCCTTTGTCCACCTTGATTCCTGGTAAAATCCCCCGGCTCGATAGTAGCTCGGCAAAGGGAGTGCCATCTCGAGTGCTTTGGCGCAGCGTTTCGTCGAAGAGAATGACACCACCGATATAGCGTTCAATCCCTTCGGTTGAAAAAAGGATTTCGCGGTACCTCCGGCGATTTTCTTCGGTGGACTCGACTTTGATCGAAGCGAAGCGCTTTTTGATCGTGGGATTGCTTTCGTCCGCCGCCAGCACACCCTTCTGTTTCGCGACGATTGCTTTTGCTACAGAACTGAGTTTATCGTTGTTCATTCGTAACTCCTCTGCTCGTTTTGTTGCTTGATACATTACGCTTTGCATAACCAGCCAAAAAACGGCCGGGACTATTTGGGTCAAGGTCGCTGAGCTAAACCCGAACCTCGAAACGCTTTCCCCCCGTCACTCGCTATCTTCAATTCTCCGAAACGTAAATTAGACCATTTCTGTTCCAAAGCCCGCTGCCAACTCAGGGGGAGATGGGAAAAGGAGCATGAGACAAAGAGAGACGGCGCACAGGCGACCGGTAACATTGAGACAGGTGGCGATAAGCATCAGCATGGACACTTCATCCTCCGTTTTTTTGAAACAAATAAGGGGCGTCAAACCTCAGACCGATGGGTCCAGTGTCCTTGCTTATTTGAACATTTCGGCCGCACCGTGGAAGGCGGTCTGGAATGCATCCCATTCCTCATCGCCCTGGGCTCAGTCATGGGCGCCTGTCGCCATTCCTCCCCGTGTTTCCATGCGGTGCAGTTTGGCGAAGGCGGGTAAAATCACTGTTCTCAGGGTTTGTTGAACTCGGCCTCGGCCTTCTTGTAGGCGTTCTCCAGATCCTCCATGGCCTCAGCAATGCCGGATTTCACTTGTTCCCATGCAGTTCCGGCGGACGAACTGAGATCCTTCAGCTTTTCAGACACCTCATCCCGTTTTTGACGCAATGCCGTCAGCTGTTGTTCGGCTTTCGCTTTACCGTCCTCTCCCAGTTTTTCAGCCTTCGCCTCCAGTTGATCAATTTTTTCCCCGGACTCATTGAGTTTGGTTTCCATTTGTTTTCGAAACGCCTGCATCTGCTCCTGGGTATAGGCCTTGGTTGCGTCATAGGCTTCCTTGGCCTCCTTCTTGACATCTTCCTTGGACACGGTTGCGGGCTTGCTCTGAGTTTGTTCCTTCTCACCGCAACCCGGCAAGGCCCCCAGGGCCAGCAGCAGCATTATCGCCAATAACCCTCTAACGAACCTAACGCTTTTCATTTGAAAGACCTCCTTTTCACCTATTCTTGCTCTGTCCGGTTATCGCTATAGTGTACTAAGCGAATTTACAAGTGAAACAAAATAAAGAATGAGAAATATTGGGACCTTATCTATTTTGGCGGCTTGATCACGTCCTTAGCGCCCTTTATTGAAGTTGCCAGGGCATCCCTTACGGCCTTAGATGCATCTGTCCCAATGTCATCACCGGCTTCAATAGCCCCGGTGACTGCTTCCTTGGTAGCCCCACCGATATCGGCGCCGGCCTTGCCTGCCACCTTGATGGCCCCCTCAGTGGCTGCAACAGCAATCTTGGCCACGTCTACCCCCACATCTGAACCCGCTTTCACAATTCCATAGACAGTGTACTTTATGGTGATGAATAAGTCTCCACCAGCTTCGGGTGCGGCCTCGATTGCCCCTGACACGATCTCACCCACTCTTTTTTCAATGGCAACCGTGAAATCGCCCACTCCCTCAATAGTCACTTTCACCAGATCGGCAGTCGTCTCCACAATGGCTTGTGCTTTCTCGCTTGTGCCCTTGAGGGCTCCGATAACCGCCTTCTTGGTAATTCTGCCAATCGCCGTTAATTTGTTTTCCACCATTTCAAGCCTCCATTCTTGGGTTCTCTTTATAGATCTCACTGTTCAAACTCCTGACATCAAGGGATTTCCTCGGCAGCTTTGGTAAGGTCAAAACCGCCACAATCGCCCCACCAATAAGAGAGGAATAAAAAATAAAGGCTGTAATAGATATCTGAAAATTCCAGGTGAAAAACTTGAAGTCCAAGGGCATACTGTTTTGTATAGCAGTGATGATAATTCCCAGGAGAAGTAAGAAGGTGATGATTAATGAAAGGTACATAATTTATCTCCTTTAGATCCGGTGTAAGAACACTGGAATGCCCACAAAGGCCATAAATCAGAGGATAAAATACCGAATCGAGATCTTTCGGAAATGATACCCTTACTAAACTCCCTTCCGTGCAAAGCTGACGAATGTCATTTCGAATTCAGTTACTCAGCCTGTGAATCAACAGGGTGTTTCACAGATCCAAACGTCGCCCCATAATGTCATCATATTGAACAGGCAATATATTATCGTCAAAGGAGTCCCTGATATCCTGACGAATGACTTTCTGCAACAAATCATAGTCTTCCTTGTCTATCATCTTAATCATCCATAAATAATGCGGCGGGAGGGGCCTCCTGTAAATGTCTTCCAGTTTCTTAAAAAGATAGCGAAAAACCGGCGTGTCAATGGTCCCATTTAACCTTGGCATCAGTGATTCCGCCTTTGCCGGACTCGGCATCTTGCAGTAGTAAACATAGACCTTGAGAGCAAGATCGAGAACCTTTGCAGCATGACCATATGATGAAGGTTCCCCGGTCTTCGCCAACCTGATCGTTTTAACAAACCATTGGCAGAAGTCTCTGTGAAGCTTATTGAAGTCTTGATCTGAACTAATCCGTTCAAGACCTTCAAATAAATCTGCCAGTTTCTCTTTGATGAGATCGGATGAACGTTCTTGAAACAACGGCATCATGGCAGTAAACCCAACAGCCATATCGATGATGTTTTGCTTCTTTGCTTTTTCTGCCAATTCCGGAGCATTCATTGGGTCACCTGTGTTCTTGGGCCTTTCTATTTTTTGAATACAGAGGGCTATGTTGCCACTCTTTAATCCTGATATTCCTTCAGGTAAGTGGAAAAACCTCCCTAGAGAATTGTAGGATCAAACCCCGGCTTTCACATACGATGTGAAAGCTGCATATGCCTTACGATCCAACCGGAGATTGTTCCTGTATGAGAAATTGCCCACCAGGTCAGGCCGGGGCATGGCCGCGCAGTCCGGCGCGCCGAGGTTCTCGTCCAGGATTGAGATTTCCCACTCCGGCGGGGTCAGGCCTGCAAGAACCATAAGGCTGAGCGGCTTCCACACGCGGTAGCGGTTCCAGCGGCTCTCCTTGACTTTGGTGATGCTTACAAGAGGGTTGGATGGGTTGACCAGATATAGTCGCATGCCCTTAACTCCTGGACACAGGGATTTCATTTTTATCCTTCTTTTCCTCAAGGCCGGTTTAATGATTGAAATGTTGGAATGGCTATTGGTTAGGTATCAATTTTAACCTTCTTGATCCTGCTTTGAATCGCCTGGCGAACCGCCATTTCATCCTGCCGAAGAGATTCGAATTCTCTATCTGCAATTTCCAGTAATCCAGCGAGACACGCAAATCTTCTTCGAACCCGGAAGGGGATTTCTCCTGGAGATTTGTAGACGATGTCGTGCTCAATCTCAGCCCATGCATGTTGTAGAATGGTTCTGACCTGGATTTCGCACTTCATTTTGTCAAAGAGGGTATACTCGGGAAGTTTAAGCATTTCGGGCCTGAATCCTACCACAAAGTGAACCGATGCATATCCGAACATCGCAGGATCAGAAGACAATCTTTTATCTATTGAATGCGTGGAATCGATATTAAACTCCTTTTCGATCAGGGGGACTATCTTATCCACGTCACTCGGGAAGTATGCAATTATTCTTACACCCGCCAAGTCAGTGATGCCTTTAAACACGGCATCAGGGACCCCATCTTCTCTGGTTATCTTTTCTCTAAGTTCCTCCGGGCCTTTTTCTCTGCTTATGATCGAATGTGGGACAATACCCTTAGAACTGAGAATAGTCGAAAGGAATTCCTTCGTTTTTTCTGATAGAAGCCTGTAATTATCCCTCTGTTCTGAAACATATTCCTTTATGACTTCATCAACGTTCATGACCACAGCCTTCATATCTTTGTATCTTTGGGCAAAAGACGGCCGACACCTAAAAATTGTTTCTTGGAGTTTTGAGAAATTGAAACACTGACCACCAAAAGCACTTCAAGGACTCAGACTGAAGGCATTGAGATCACCTTACCAAGTTTTGAGTCCACTTGATGTCTTTTACCCTGCAGCGGCATGAATGGCTTCAACCTCCCATCCAGGTAAAAGGCCGAGAATAAGGGCAATCGTTTCAGGGATTTTCGATATCCACCAACTTAAGGGTAATTTTCATTATCGAGTCGGGATTGAGAGATATCGAATTTATCCCTTCTTTCACCAGAAATTCGGCAAACTCAGGATAATCGCTTGGCGCCTGACCACAAATCCCGATATGGCGCTGGTTCCTTCTCGCTCCTTGAATAGCCATGGAAATCATCCGCATCACTCCAGGGTCCCGCTCGTCAAAATCATGGGCCACCAGTGCTGAGTCACGGTCAACCCCTAATACCAATTGGGTCAGGTCATTAGAGCCGATGGAAAAGCCATCAAATAGCTTGCTGAATTCATCAACCAGGATGACATTATTCGGAATTTCGCACATGATATAGACCTGCAGTCCATTTTCTCCGCGTTTCAAGCCGTTCTTTGCCATCTCCGCCAGAACTTTTTCAGCCTCGTTCACCCGACGGCAAAAGGGGATCATAATGACGAGATTGGTCAATCCCACCTCTTCTCGAACCCGTTTCATCGCCCTGCACTCCAGCGCAAAGCCTTCCCTGTATCGTTCATTATAATACCGAGAGGCACCACGAAAACCTATCATGGGATTCTCCTCTATCGGTTCGAAGTAGCGTCCCCCAATGAGATGGGAGTATTCATTGGTTTTGAAGTCACTCATGCGCACGATAACAGGTTTCGGATAGAAAGCGGCTGCGATGGTCCCGACACCGTGGGCGAGTTTTTCCACGAAGTATTCCTTTTTATCTTGATAGCCAAAGGTAAGCTCGTCTAATTGTCTCCGCTCTGCCTCATCCGCGATATTCTCAGGATGGATAAGAGCCATAGGGTGAACCTTAATGTAACTATTGACAATAAACTCCATACGAACCAGACCCACACCGTCATTGGGGATCTTGGCGACGGAAAAGGCTTGTTCGGGATTGCCAAGGTTCATCATAATCTCTGTTTTTGGCCGCCGGAGATCTTTGAGGCTGAGCCTTTCAACATGAAACGGTAGAATTCCCTCATATACTGTACCTTCATCGCCCTCCGCGCAGCTGACTGTAACTTCCTGGCCGGTATGAATTTTTTCGGTAGCATCGCCGGCACCAACCACCGCCGGGATACCAAGCTCGCGGCTGACAATGGCTGCATGGCAGGTCCTGCCTCCCCTGTTGCTTACAATCGCGGCCGCCGTTTTCATTACAGGTTCCCAGTCCGGGTTGGTGCTGTCTGACACCAGTATCTCTCCCGGCTTAAACGAAGACAGATGAGCTATGTCGGAGATTACATGGCTTTTGCCACCGGCAATCTTTTCACCCACACCCTTACCTGTCGTCAGTATTGAGCCTTTCTTATCCAATCGATATGTCTCCAGGACATCCATGGCTTTCTGTGACTCAACCGTTTCCGGTCGAGCCTGAACTATAAATAGATCGCCGCTTATCCCGTCTTTTGCCCATTCAATGTCCATGGGTCGGGACTCACCGGTTTTTCCCGAATAGTGGTCTTCTATCTTAAGCGCATAGCCGGCCAGTGTCAGAATATCATCGTTTGTAATACAAAACCGTCTGCGGTCCGTCTCCGGCACCGCCACGTTTCGCGTTAGAACTTTAGAATCGCTTATGCCGTAAATCATCTTGATGGATTTTTCTCCAAGATTTTTTCTAATTATGGCCTTGTAGCCTTTTCTGTAAGTCGGTTTGAAAACATAGTATTCATCAGGGCTGACAGTCCCTTGGACAATGTTTTCTCCCAGCCCGTAGGATGCAGTGATGAAAACCACGTCGCGGAAGCCCGTCTCCGTATCCATCGTAAACATCACGCCGCTGGTATCCAAATCGGAGCGTACCATCTTCATAATTCCTATTGACAGGGCGACCTCGAAATGATCGAAGTTGTTATCCATACGATAAGATATTGCCCGGTTCGTAAAGAGCGATGCGAAGCATTTGCTGCAGGACTCTCTCAGAGCCGGATATCCTTGTATATTAAGATAAGTCTCCTGCTGGCCTGCAAATGAGGCCGTGGGGAGGTCTTCCGCCGTGGCTGAACTACGCACCGCGACATCCGTGTCCGGGCCGTATTCTTCGCAGAGCTTGTCATAGGCCGTCCTTATTTCAGTCCAGAGGTCATCGGGGATGCCGGCACTCAAAATCAAATCGCGTGCCCTTTTCCCCCGTTTCATAAGGTCATCCAGGTCAGACTTATCCAGACCCGCCATGGCATCCTTGAGTTCGTCAAGAATTCCGGATGATTCTATTACATACCGGTACGCCTCGGCAGTTATCGCAAAACCGTTGGGAATTTTAACTCCCCGGCTTGCAAGTTCACGGTACATCTCCCCTAGAGAGGCATTCTTACCGCCAACAATGGGAATATCCTCAATCTTGATTTCTTCAAACCAACGAATATATCTATTATCTTGTTTCATATTACTTCCCCATTCTGTTGCAGAATTTGAAAAATTGGTCTTTCCTGAACACTCGTAGGTAACCTGTGAGAGCCATTAATACATATCCTCCGGTTGCATGGTGGGTGCCGAGGATTTCCCCTTTTTAGGCTTTTCAGCAACCATTGCCTCCGTGGTCATGAGAAGTCCGGCCACGGACGCGGCATTTTGAAGCGCAAAGCACGTTACCTTGGTCGGATCCACAATGCCGGTCTTCATAAGATCCTCATTTATGAACTTTTTCCCGCCAGCCATTAATTCATCGATCTCTCTACTGTTCAACGTCTCTTTCTCCAAAAGGGCATTGGCCATCTTGTGAAGGGTCTCCAGGTTATCCTTAATGAGCCGTGCTGTCCTTTTGTAGGCACCGATTACGATATCACTGACTTCCTCGTCGATCTTTTGTGCCGTCATTTCACTGTAATCCCTGTGCTGGGTGAACTCCCTGCCAAGGAATATCTGCCCTTGCTTTTTGCCAAAGGTAAGGGGACCCAGTTCTTCGCTCATGCCGTACTCACAGATCATCTTTCTGGCAAAATCAGACGCCTTTTCAATATCATTCTCCGACCCTGTTGTCTGGGTATTGAGCATAATCTCTTCTGCAGCCCTGCCACCCATCAAAATGCATATATTGTTCGTCAAGTCATCTTTAGGATATGTGTGCTTTTCGACTATTGGGAGCTGCTGGGTCAGACCAAGGGATCGACCACGGGGAATGATGGTTACCTTGTGAATGGGATCTGTACCGGGAAGAAGCCGGGCCACAAGGGTATGCCCTGCCTCATGATAGGCCATAGTGTTCTTTTCCTCTTCAGTGATGATCATGCTTTTCCGCTCAGGTCCCATCATGACCTTGTCCTTGGCGTCTTCAAAGTCGACCATCTCCAACCTGTCCTTTCCGCGTCCGGCTGCCATTAGCGCGGCCTCATTCACCATATTTTCGATATCAGCGCCTGTAAACCCGGGGGTCCCTCTTGCAAGGACCTTGATATCAACATCATTTGACATGGGTGTTTTCTTGACATGGACTTTCAGAATTCCCGCCCTCCCCATGATGTCGGGAACAGGGACGACGACCTGCCTGTCGAACCGCCCGGGTCTCAATAGCGCGGGATCAAGCACATCGGGCCGGTTTGTCGCTGATATTAAAATGACGCCCTCATTGGATTCAAAGCCGTCCATCTCCACAAGAAGCTGGTTGAGGGTCTGTTCTTTTTCATCATGTCCGCCACCCAAACCGGCACCCCTGTGGCGACCAACCGCATCTATCTCATCCATGAAAATGATGCAGGGAGCATTTTTTTTGCCCTGCTTAAAGAGGTCTCTGACCCTTGAAGCACCAACACCTACAAACATCTCCACAAAATCCGATCCGCTTATGCTGAAAAAGGGAACACCCGCCACACCGGCTATTGCCCTTGCCAGTAAAGTCTTGCCTGTGCCTGGAACTCCAACAAGAAGAACACCCTTAGGTATCCTTCCCCCCAGTCGGGTGAATTTTTGTGGATCGCGAAGAAAGTCGACGATTTCCTGTAATTCCTCCATGGCCTCATCAATTCCTGCGACATCTTCGAAGGTGACTTTCTCCCGGGAGTCCGACAATAGCCTTGCCCGACTTTTCCCGAAAGATAGGGCGTTCCCTCCGCCGCCCTGCATGCGGCGCATGAAGAATATCCAAACACCGATCAGCAAAAGCATCGGGACCCAGGAGAGGAACACCCGGGACCATGAGAAGCCTTTTTCGGATTTTGCAGATATTTTAACCCCTTTGCTTTTGAGCAACTGAATAAGTTCAGGATCTTTGGGGGCGAATGTATTAAAAGGTCCTTGTGTGCTCAGCCCTGATATGTTGTTCCCCTGTATAGCGACCTGCATGACGCTTGCGTTCTCAACCATGCTTAAAAAATCACTGTAACCGATAGAGACGGTGCTTCCCGGTTGGTTGAATCCCCGAAACAGCATGGCCAGCATAAGCCCGACTATGATCAAGGCAGCAATATTTTTATAGGATAGGTTCAATTTGATGCATCCTTCATGAGATTAGGATAAGGCCTAAGCGCTTACTCTCTCCACAATTGAAATGTCTTTTTCCAGATCAGCCAAAACAGCTTCAGGTTCCTTGGATTCTTTATTTGCTGATAAAAGGGCGTCTCTAAGTTTCACCACAGCGCTCTCAAAGACACCGGGGTGTTCCTTCAGGAAGGTTTTAGTGCTCTCCCTTCCATGACCTATCCTTTCATCGTTAAAGAAATACCAGGCCCCGTTCTTGTTGATGACTTCCGATTTTACAGCCATGTCAAAAAGATCACCGACCTTGGATATCCCCTCGCCATATATGATGTCAAATTCTGCCTCCTTGAAAGGCGGCGCTACTTTGTTCTTCACCACTCTCACACGGGTCCGACTGCCAAGAACCTCCTGCCCCTCCTTGATGTCTCCAATCCTTCGGATGTCAAGTCTGACAGAGGAGTAGAACTTTAGGGCGAGCCCTCCGGGTGTGGTCTCAGGATTGCCGTACATGACTCCGATTTTCATGCGAATCTGGTTAATAAAGATAACGGCTGTCATCGAATTGCCGATGCAGGAAGTTAATTTCCTTAATGCCTGCGACATCAGTCTGGCCTGCAGGCCCATATGGATGTCTCCCATATCGCCTTCAATCTCCGCCCTCGGCGCCAGCGCTGCCACTGAATCAATAACCACCACATCCATGGCGCCGCTGCGAACCAGGACCTCGGCAATTTCCAGGGCCTGCTCACCGGTATCTGGTTGAGAAACCAGCAGGCCATCGCAGTTAACGCCAAGTTTTTCAGCATACATGACATCCAGGGCGTGTTCAGCATCAATGAAGGTTGCGATACCACCCCGTTTCTGAGCTTCGGCCATGATGTGAAGGGCCAGCGTGGTCTTGCCTCCAGACTCCGGCCCGAATATTTCAGTGACTCGCCCTCGGGGTATGCCTCCCACTCCCAAGGCATGGTCTAAGGCAAGCGAACCGGTGGAAATAACAGGGATATCTACAAGCATCCGGCCACCCAATTGCATAATATAGCCCTTGCCGAACTGACGCTCTATCCGATCCACAGCCAGTTGGACCGCTTTCTGCTTGTCCACCGATATGCTACCCAAGGATAACCTCCTTCGCGGATTGCAACAATTCAGGGACACGGAACCCGATCACACCTTTGCATAATAAATGCATTAATACATGTCTTCCGGTGACATGGCGGGCGCCGAGGATTTCGCTTTTTCAGGCTTTTCAGCAACCATCGCCTCCGTGGTCATGAGAAGGCCGGCCACGGATGCAGCATTTTGAAGCGCAAATCGCGCTACCTTGGTCGGATCCACAATACCGGCCTTCATGAGATCTTCATATGTCCCTGTTTCGGCATTGAATCCAAAACTCCCTTCACCCTCCATAACGCGCTGAACCACCACAGAGCCCTCAAACCCGGCATTGTTGGCGATCTGCCTCGTAGGCTCTTCAAGAGCACGTTTAATGAGGTTGGCGCCAAGTTGCTCTTCACCAGGGAATCGGGCCTTTTCAAGAACCTTCAGGGCACGCATATAGGCAACCCCACCGCCGGGAACAATGCCTTCCTCTACCGCTGCGCGAGTCGCATTGAGGGCATCCTCGACCCTGTCCTTCTTCTCCTTCATTTCAATCTCCGTCGCCGCGCCCACACTGATAACGGCCACACCCCCGATCAATTTTGCCAGGCGTTCCTGAAGCTTCTCCCTGTCATAGTCGCTGGTTGTCTCTTCGGTTTGAACTCTGATCTGTTTTACACGCCCTTCCAGTGCCTTTCGGTCGGAACCCCCGTCAATGATAGTCGTATTATCCTTGTCCAGAGTAATGTGTTTGGCAGTACCCAAATCTTCCAGCGTCATTTTTTCCAGCTTGACGCCCAGGTCCTCACTGATCACCCGGCCCCCTGTCAGGATGGCGATATCTTCCAGCATGGCCTTTCGCCTGTCACCAAAGCCCGGGGCCTTAACCGCCGCACATTGCAAGGTCCCTCTCAGCTTATTCACCACCAGGGTAGCCAGCGCCTCTCCTTCCACCTCCTCTGCCATAATCAGGATGGGTTTGCCGGCTCTTGCGACCTGCTCCAAAATGGGAAGCAGGTCTTTCATCATACTGATCTTTTTTTCATGCAAAAGGATATAAGGCTCTTCCAGGTGAACCTCCATTTTCTCCGGCTCAGTGACAAAGTAGGGGCTCAGGTAACCGCGGTCAAATTGCATCCCTTCAACGACCTTCATAGTCGTCTCCATGACCTTGGCCTCCTCTACGGTAATCACACCCTCCTTGCCCACCTTTTCCATGGCCTCGGCGATAATATCCCCGATGGTGCGGTCGTTGTTTGCCGATATGGTGCCCACCTGAGAGATATCTTTTTTGTCCTTTGTCGGTTTGGAACTCTTTTTCAGCTCCTCAACCACCAGATCAACGGCCTTTTCAATGCCCCGCTTGATGGACATGGGGTTCCCGCCCGCGGCCACCAGCTTCACCCCCTCACGATAGATGGCCTGGGCCAGGATGGTCGCCGTGGTGGTGCCGTCTCCCGCTACGTCGGAGGTCTTGGAAGCCACTTCCCTGACCATTTGAGCGCCCATGTTTTCGAACTTGTCTTTCAGGTCAATCTCCTTGGCGACGGTTACCCCATCCTTGCTGATCTTGGGGGAACCCCAGGATTTTTCAATAAGGACATTTCTCCCTCTCGGCCCAAGGGTCACCTTCACCGCGTCGGCCAGAGTGTCCACACCTTTCATCATCTTCTCTCTTGCCTTTGCGCCATATTTAATCTCTTTTGCCGCCATTGCCTAAGTCCTCCTTCAATTACTTTTCTATGATACCCAGGATATCATCCTCTCTTATAATGAGATGCTCCACCCCATTGATCTTGATCTCATTTCCCGCATATTTGCCGAAAAGTATACGATCACCCTTTTTGACTTCCAACGGGATCCGTTTCCCGTTTTCATCCCATTTTCCGGGACCAACGGCTACGACTTTTCCCTCTTGCGGTTTTTCCTTGGCCGTGTCCGGTATGATGATCCCGCCGGTGGTCTTCTCCTTCTCCTCAATTCCGACAACAAGCACCCTGTCGCTTAATGGCTTTGTTTTCATTTCTATCCTCCGATTTAAAATGTTTGGTTCTAAGGATATGCTCAATTTTAACGGCATCTCTTAACCCGAATCATATTTGTCCTACCAGCTACCGAAACTGGATGACCCGCAGTGATGACCGCTAAATCTCCTTCAGCCAAATCTCCTGTTTCGACAGCCCCTTTAGATACTTTCTCAATCATGTCATCCGTATCCCGGGGATCCGACATCAAATGGGAAAAAATGCCACGGAAAAGTGAGAGCCGTCTCACGGTTGTCAGCCTGGGCGTAAATGCAATAATGGGCTGTTTGGGCCTGAACCTGGAGACCTGTATGGCTGTCCGACCGGACTGCGTGGGCGCTAATATTGCCTTTGCATCAAGGTGATCTGCCAATACGCAGACCGCATACGTTACAGAGTCCGATATTTCCTTTTCAGGCGCCATGCTAAGATATCGATCATGAGGGTACGTTTTTTCCGCTTCGGCTGCGATACGAATCATATACCGAACGGCTTGAATGGGATAATTTCCGGTCGCCGTTTCTTCCGAAAGCATAACGGCATCCGTTCCGTCCAAAACGGCATTTGCTACATCCGAGGCCTCGGCTCTGGTTGGTCGAGGCGCATCCACCATGGATCGCAGCATCTGGGTGGCGGTAATAACAGGCTTTCCTAAAGCATTCGCTTTTTGAATCAATCGTTTTTGGATGATGGGAACTTCTTCCAAGGGTATCTCCACACCCAAGTCGCCCCGGGCCACCATGATGGCGTCAGCAGCATCCAGGATATCTTCATAATGATCAATGGCCTCATGCTTTTCAATTTTGGCGATGACCGGCGTATTCTTGCTTTCCTGGTGGATGATTTCTTTTATGTTTCGGATGTCCGCCGCAGTTCTGACAAATGACAGCGCTATATAATCCACATCATGACCCAGGCCAAAATGCAAATCCTCACGATCTTTGTCAGTCATTGAAGGCATGCGAATGGTTCCGCTTGGCAGATTAATCCCTTTGTGAGAGGTCAGCACGCCGCCCGTAATGACCTCACAATGGATTTCAGATCCATTTACCGAGCGAACACGGAGTTCCAAAAAACCATCTGCGAGGAGTATCCGATCTCCGGCATTTACTTCTTCGCCTAAAAGCGGGTAGGAAACAGATATGCGCCGCTCCGACCCTTCCACGGTCTGAGTGGTAAGAACAATATCCTGCCCCGGTTCTATTCGAACCCCCGGATCAGTAATATGCCCCAGTCTTATTTTCGGACCGCCGAGATCCTGCAATATGGCAACCGGTTTGTCCATTTCCTTGGCAATCCTTCGGATGGTATGGATTTTTTGCTCATGGTCGCCAAGTGTTCCATGAGAAAAATTCAAGCGGGCAACACGCATGCCGCCTGCAATCAATTCTCGAATGACCTCTGGCGATTCACTGGCCGGTCCAATGGTACAAATTATCTTTGTTTTTGGTATTGTTATGCCCACAATGGAACTCCCGCTTTTTCAATCTGCTTTTTTTGTATGAAATAAAGCGATAGCTACCATGCTAATCTTTCAAAGCCCCTTCCATACTTTTGGAATAGAAAGGGAAAAACATCGTGACCCGCGGGAACGGGGGTGTGTGTTGTGAAGATCGTAGTATTGATATTTTTTTCGCAAGCCGCTGCGAAATCTTTGCCCGCTGATACTGTTGCCCTGATACGTTCCAAAAGAGCGAAGGCCGCATGGCCCTCGTTCAAGTGTAAGAGGTAATGATCTATCCCTAAAGTCTTGAAGAGCATTCGTGCGCCCGGATTCCAGCTCCACCAAAGATTTTCCGCCAGCTCCTCCAAACCTGCAAGACGTTCCGGCAAAAAAGGAAACAGAGGTTGCACGGTATTCATTTTTTCCATATTCCATTACTCCCCAGGCGATGAAGCTGTCATGCCGGGTCTGGATTCGGACAACATTTTTCTAAGCTCGTCTCCCAGAACACTTTCCTTCTGCGAAAGAAGATGGGCCAAATCATCCAGGACTTTTCGCCGCTCCGAGAGGATTTTACGCACCCTTTGATGGGCTTCCTCGACGAACCGGGCGACCTCTTCGTCAATCTGGCAGGCTTTCTCTTCACTGTAGACTTTACCGGGAGCAAAACTTTCAGGAAGGAACATCGGCTGACGGGGGCGTTCATAGGCCACCAATCCCAGCCGATCGCTCATGCCGTATTCCGCGACCATGGACCGGGCGATGTCTGTCGCCCGCTGCAAATCGTTTTGAGCCCCGGTGGAGATTTCTTTAAAAACCAACTCCTCCGCCACCCTGCCTCCTAAGAGAACAGCCAGCCGATCCAGCAGTTCCGCGCGGGTCATTAAGTAGCGGTCCTCAGTGGGTTGCTGCTGGGTATATCCGAGAGCCGCAATCCCTCGGGGAATAACGGAGATTTTGTGGACCGGGTCGGCATGCTCAACAGACTCGGCCACAATCGCATGGCCGGACTCATGAAAGGCGACAATTTCTTTCTCCTGCGAATTCATCACACGGTTCTTTTTCTGCAGACCCCCAACCACCCGGTCAATGGCTTCGTCGAAATCCGCCGGCTCTACCGTTTCTTTATCTTTCCGGGCAGCCAATAGGGCGGCCTCATTGATGAGGTTGGCCAGGTCAGCTCCCACAAAGCCCGGGGTGCGGCCGGCCAGCATACGGAGTTCAACCTCGGGAGCTAATAGAACATTCCTGGAATGGATTCTCAGGATGGCTTCCCGCCCGTTGATATCCGGGCGGTCTACCAGGACCTGCCGATCAAACCGCCCCGGGCGCAACAAGGCGGGATCCAGGATTTCCGGCCTGTTGGTGGCGGCCATAATGATGACCCCTTTATTCGTTTCAAATCCATCCATCTCCACCAGGAGCTGGTTGAGCGTTTGCTCTCGTTCATCATGCCCGCCCATCACGTTCATTCCCCGGGCTTTCCCCAACGCATCCAGTTCATCGATGAAGATGATGCAGGGGGCCTGGCTGGTGGCTTGGGCGAAAAGATCGCGAACGCGGGCTGCTCCCACCCCGACGAACATCTCCACAAACTCGGACCCGCTGATGCTGAAGAAAGGGACCTTTGCCTCCCCGGCCACAGCCTTGGCCAGAAGGGTTTTGCCGGTACCCGGAGGGCCGACCAGAAGCACCCCTTTGGGAATTCTCCCACCCAGTTTCTGAAATTTCCCCGGATTACTCAAAAATTCCACGACTTCCTGGAGCTCTTCTTCGGCCTCATCGATTCCAGCCACATCGGCGAAAGTGACCTTGGTCTCACTTTCAGCAAATATCTTGGCCTTGCTCTTGCCAAAAGACATGACACCCATCCCCGGCCCCATCTTTTTCATGGCGAACCGCCAGATCAGGAAAAAAATGACAATAGGGATGACCCAGGAGAGAATGCTGCTCAGGAATTTACTCTCATAGTGTCCTGAGTAACTGGCATTGTGATCATCCAGATTCTTCACCAGGTCGGGATCATTCACCCGAACCGTGGTGAAATCCTGGTCCTGCCCCGGCTTTTTTCCTTTTCCTTTTAGCGTTCCGCGGATATTTTCAGGGCCGATGGTCAATTTGCCCAAGGTGCCTTCGGCTATGTATTGTTTAAACTGGCTGTAGGGAATCGTCTCCACTTTTGCAGAAAAAAAGTACTGCTGCAGGGAGGTAAATAGAAGGAAGGCCATCAGGAAATACCAGATACTGAAACGAGCCTTAGGGGGCATGGCATTCTTCATTTTATGGGGGTCCTTGGGACTGAAGATTGAACGAAGTTTATCTGTCAAAATTTCCCCCGTTTCTTTTTTTCCACTGGATGGCATAGTCTCCCCTTCATACATGCAAAAATTGATATTCACGAAAAGAATCCCTGGTTGACCTTTGGCGCCTACTACCCACCCATTACCTCCTGCATTTTTTCTGACTGTATTGCGAAAGAGGATGGTTTTTGAATAAAGCCTTGGGCGCCGGCATCCAGGATATTTTGGCCTTTCATTGCACCCTGTACTTCAGTAGTTGTAGCCACTCCCTCTGTGAGAGTTTTGCATGCGCCAATCTTAAAATCACTGAACTACCGCGCACATGCAGTCAATGAGTTCGCTTACTTTAACAGTTGCTATGCCGGTTTTAATATCAGACATGCCATAGGGAATGACCAGGTCCCTATTGTGGAAAATCGCACCGCAGGTATAAACGACATTGGGGACATACCCCTCGCGCTCTTCTTCAAGCGGTGCAAGCAACGGCTCATCCAAGCGGGCGATGACTTTTGCCGGGTTTTCAAGATCGAGCAGCATGGCGCCGATGCAATACCGCCGCATGGGCCCGACACCATGAGTGAGTACGATCCAGCCTTTATCGGTTTCCAGGGGGGAGCCGCAGTTGCCGATCTGAATAAACTCCCAGGGACGTGTGGGCTCCTGGATGATTTCGGACTCCTGCCAGAAATGGATATTGTCCGAGAACATGATATGATTATTTTCACCGTCCTGGCGGGAAAGCATAACGTAGCTGCCGTTAATTTTGCGCGGAAAAAGAGCCATGCCCTTGTTTTTTACTGCTTTGCCGTTGAGGGTTATCACTTTAAATTTTATAAAATCCTTTGTTTCAATCAGCTGCGGGAGGATTGTGAAACCGTTATAAGCCGTATAGGTCGCATAATAGGTGACTTCACCGTTGTCATCAAAAAATTGCACGAACCGGGCGTCTTCAATGCCGCTGCTTTCGTTTTTCGAAACGGGAAAGATGACCCGTTCGGATATTCGATGATGGGGATGGAAATCCACCTCATAATTAGAATTGGCAAGCCAGTACATGATTTCGAAGGTTCGGTTCTGGCGCTCCTCAAAGAAAATGGGTCTTGCGCGAAGCTTTCTGATTTTTTCTTTTAATTCATTATAGGTGAAAGCTTCCGGCAACTGGCCAAGAATATGCGCTGTTACCTCATCGCAGGCCTCCATTTCATTGAGCTTCAGCTGGAAGAGATACCGGTCGTAAACCGCATTTAACCGGACGTCCGGTCTCTCGACATAATCGCTGACCGGGTCGAAGATAAACGTATTGTCCCGGTCAAGGACGCCACTTCGAAATACAATAGAGGTCACATGGCCTTCGCCGATTGCCCGCAGGCTCATGATAAAGCGCAAGCTGCCTTCATCCAGATGGCTCTGATCAGGGTGGAGAACGATTGAAGGGTTGAAAAGTGCGGCCGATTCAACGGAGTATTCCATCGTAAAATAGGCCCCGATGAGAGCCCTTTTAGTCTCGCTTAGCACGGCATCCCGAGGGATATGATCTTTTACCTCATTCAGGCTAAGCTCAAAAACGTGTCTGATGTCTTTGTGCCGCTCGGAAAAATCAAGCATTATTTGTGCGAGAAGATCTTCTGCCGTCGTGTCAGGCAAGTCTACTATGCGTTGAATGATTTTGGGTATGCGATTCGCGTCGCTGGGAATATGAGGGCGGGTGATCACCCGTGAAGTATCCCCGACGATCTTCTTCGCTTTTCTTTTAACTTTCAGCTTTTGACGTTTGTCAGAGGGCATATCCTTGTTGTGTCCTTAATCTCGATTGATACTTAATACACGGCATCGAAAGTCTGTTCATCATGATAGATCTTCAATTCCAGCCTATCCCTAAGTTGATTTTCCAGACGGCGATCATCCGGCAATGATCATCTACAGCGGAGGCCGGGAAACCGTGAGGCAGAGCGCTACTAATTCATCAATGACGGCTGTACCGGCGCACATGACCGTATCCGCGCCGCCCCAGTATATTTTTACCGTACCGTCTTCTTCCGGAACAGCTCCACAGGTAAAGACAACATTGGGCACATAGCCGCTTACCTCCCAGGGATCCTCAGGCTGCAATACCCACTCATCGGAAACGCCGATGATGTTGGCCGGATCATCAAGGTCATGCAGGGCCGCGCCGAGTCGGTACACTGCTCCGGACATCGTCTTAAAAACGCCATGGTAAATGTGAAGCCAGCCTTTGTCGGTTTTAAATGGCGGTGCGCCGGGCCCGATTTTCATTTCATCCCAGTGATAGGCCACCGGCTTCATAATCACCCGGGAATCGCCCCAGTGCACCAGGTCGGGAGAATAGGAAATCCAGATCGACCAAGGCGAAATTTCGGAATGCGGCCGGTCCAAACGCACGTACCGATCGCCGAACTTTTCAGGGAAAATGACCACGTTGCGGAGGTCGGCCGGGGTGATCAGCGCAATCCGTTCCACTTTTTCAAAATCTCTGGTGCGTGCCAGGGCAATCCGTACGCCGTGACGGGAATAGGCGCTATAGGTCAGCAGGTACTCTCCCTCCACGGGGCAAATTCTGAGATCCTCCACTCCGAACGCCTCATATTCACCAAAAACATTATCCGTTGAAGGGACAAGAAAGGGTTTGGAATGGACCGTGAATGAAAAACCGTCCTCGCTGTCGGCCCTGCCGATGACGGAGCGCCCGTTTTGCAGATGCGACCTGAAAAGCATAATGAATCGATCGTCGTGTTTGACGATGCCCGCATTGTGAACTGTAGCGACTGGATACGGCACATCCTTTCGTGTCAGTATGGGGTTATTTTTAAAACGTGTGATGACGGGGTGACGTCTATTCATTATGGGTCTGGACTCCATTTCGTGGAACAAGTGCAAGGCCCCGTTGATTCAACAGGGCCTGCACAATGATGTTAGTTAACTCCCTCCTGACCACCCAGGCCACTACAAACCGAGTGACGCGTCCTAAGTAGACCTGACATCCGGTGGCATATCTTGTTCAAAATGAGCAAGCGTTAGTGCCACAATGGCATCCATAACCTCCTGCTTTGGAACCACCGCATTCACAATGTTTTGAACCTGGGATAAAGAGTATCCCGCCTCCTCTGTCCCGGGATAGTCAGCGATGATGCCTCTATAAAGTTTGAATGCTTTCGGCAAATCCTTCGTTTTATAATGCATGTCATGAGCTTTCGTGTAATCCTGCTCTGCTACTGTAACGCTATTTATGCTTTTCATATTTAATCCTCCGATTTAACAGCGAACATGCGGCCGCTATCGCTTGGGTGTAAGTACCCTCCCTGCAAACAAATTGTAAATTTGATACCTCAATTTCAAATCTTTCAAAATTCATGCCGAGCTTTAACGCTTGGTTTCCTACTCCCCATCATTCTGGTTTATGGAAATAATTAGTTGAAAAAGCGCTGAAAAACAGGGTTATATTTAACCAATAGTCATATTTGACCTAACAATCATTTCATAGACTTGTATGTATTCATTGATCATGCGGTCGACTGTGAAATGCCGTTCAACATGGCGACGACAGGTTGCGCGGTCAATCTCTTTAATACGTGCAACAGTCTCAATGGCCTCGTCCATGTTCTTGACCAAAAAACCATTTTTGCCGTTTTCGATAAGTTCAGGCATGCTGCCCCTATCAAAGGCGATCGCCGGGGTACCGCAAGCCATGGACTCTATAATCGACAGTCCGAAAGGCTCGTCAAAATTTATGGGATGCAGAAGCGCATATGCCTTGCCTAGCAGCTGGTTGCGCTCAGCGGGCCCGACGCTGCCGACATAAATCACCTTGTCGTTGTCTATGTGAGGGGCGACATATTGGTCATAGTAAGCCTGGTCCTGGATAATTCCCGCCAATATCAGCTTCTTATTGCAGGCACTGGCAATTTCAAGGGCCTCTCTGGCACCCTTGTCATGGTGGATGCGCCCAAAAAAAAGCAAATAATCATCCGGGCCGGGCTGAAAATCAAACTGCTTGATATCAATGCCGTGATGGATGGTTTTGATATAATCAAGATCCGGCGATCGGTCGGCATCGCTGATGGAAACATAGAATCCTTTGCCGTTGTATTTCTTGAAAACCGGCAAAATCCCGGGAGATGAAAAGCCGTGAATGGTGGTCACTACCGGGGTTGTGGTAAGGCCGGTATAAGTCAGAGGCAGGAAATCAAAATGGTTGTGGATCATGTCGTATGCATCGGCATGCTCAAAGAGTTCTGAAATGTGCAGGCACTCCCATACTTTTGGTATGAGTAAGCGGTCTTCTTCATAACCCCGCGGGCAAACGGCATGCAGTGTGCCGCCGGTTTGCGAATCCGCGGTTGCAAATAACGTAACATCATGACCGTGAGCTACCAACCCTTCGGTCAATAGTGACGCCACGTTTTCCCAAGGCCCATAATGTCGCGGCGGTGTGCGCCAGGCAATGGGCGAAAGCATTGCGATATGCATCGGTGATCCTTTTGTTAAATCGAGAGGTTTCTGTAATAACCAATATCTTCAGCTTTTCCATGAAAAAACCCGGAGTGTCGTCTCACTTTATATGCCTCCTCATACCCTCAAGTATATCTATGCATGCTTTATTCATCTCTTTCACCCGCTGCCGGCTTCCCGCCTCATTATAGCAACGAAATTCCGGGGCATTTCCTGATGGGCGCAGATGAACCACTTCGCTATTTTCAAATTTAATACGTACACCGTCGGTGTGATCAACTGAGGCAACCTTTCCGCAAAGAGAGCCAAAGACCTTTTCAATGTTTTCATTGTCTCGGCGGACATCACCACTTGAAAAATGCGCAAGGATGACTGAGCTTTCTTCCAATGGAAAATTCTTGAGACGGTCACTGGTTGTAAAACGCGCGGGGAGATCCGCAACCAGTTCTGATATTGTTTTACCGGCACTCTCTGCCAGTATCATTATCCCAATCGGCACTATAACCGCATCGCGGGTAGGCAGGGCCTTCAAAGTTCTTCCATTTACTTCAATGGCAGAAGCGGTCAAAAATCCCCCATTTGCTTCATAGCCCACAACCGCCCCAAAGCCGGAATGAACGGCATCCAACATAGAGGCAATGACATACGGAGAGCCGATTCGTGTTCTTCGTACCTCTTTAAAAAATCCACATTTTTCTGCTGCGCTGTTACAACTTACCGGAATATTAATCGAATCGGAACCAAGGAAATGCGCACACAGGATCCCTGCAATGTCACCACGCAGCCATATTCCCTTTTCATCACTAATGAGCGGACGATCCCCGTCTCCATCAGTTGAAATTATGGCATCAAAACTGTACTGCCGAATCCACTCTTTTGCCAGTCTTTCATCTTCTTCCCGGATCGCCTCAGTATCAACAGGTATAAATTTATCTGAAAACCCGAGCTTTGTAACCTCTGCTCCAAGGCCTTTAAAAACATCAAAAAGAATATCGCGCCCCACTGCGGAATGTTGATATAGACCGATTTTCTTGCCAGACAATGAAGTAGAAGAGAAAATATTCAGATAGCGCCGGACATACATTTCAGCCGCATCATCATTGACTGTCCAATTATGCGGACGGGTTCCAGCCAAAAAGTGGCCATGCTTATCAAATAAATCGTCCTCAATAATTATCTGCTGTTGTTTGATCCCTGTTTCATCATCTTTTGATATTTCTCCTGTTGCTGTATTGAATTTTATACCATTGCGGTCATCAGGGATATGACTGCCAGTCACCATAACCGTTGGAATTTTATTCTCCAGGCCATATAGTGCAATGGCTGGTGATGGAATTTTTCCACAGTCTATAACCTCATATTGCATATCAACGGCTGCACTGCCAACAGCTTGCATAATGCGATCAGTGCTTGGCCGAAGGTCACCCGCAATGGCAATTTTTTTTCCAATACCGTTATCCTTTCCGCTGTTTTGCAGATATTGCAAAAAGCCATGCGTATAGGCATAGCAAATAAAATCGGTCATATGCTCTGAAAGACCTCTTGCTCCACTTGTACCAAACTTTATTCCGCTTTGAGCCATGAGGTCTATTATTTTAATTTTCATTGTATTTTCTGCTTTACATTTGGGTTTGGGTTAATTGGACTGATGTTTCCATACATTCGATTCTACTGTTGATTTAATTGGAATCAACGGCCATAAATATCTTCAAACCGTACGATATCATCCTCGCCCAAATAACTTCCTGATTGTACTTCAATCAGCTCAAGATCTATTTTCCCAGGGTTTTCCAATCGATGTGTTTGTCCTAGTGGTATGTACGTTGACTCATCTTCTTTAAGAATAAAAGTTTCATCTCCTTTGGTCACAATCGCTGTACCCTTAACTACAATCCAATGTTCCGACCTATGGAAATGTTTCTGAAGGGACAATATACTTCCAGGATTGACTGTAATTCGTTTAACCTGAAAGCGATTGGATTTATCAATACCTTCGAATACGCCCCACGGCCTGTAAACCTTCGGGTGCAAAATCGCCTCTGACCTTTTATTTGATTTCAATTGATCAACAAATTGTTTTACCTCCTGAACCCTATCACGAGGTGAGACAAGAACCGCATCGGAAGTTTCAATTATTATATGATTTTCAAGTCCAACAGCTGCAATCATACGATGGGTTGCCTTTAGGTAAGAATTCTTCACATCATGAGTTAACACATCCCCTTGGATGACATTCCCCTTTTTATTTTTCTCGCCAACTTTCCATAGGGCCTCCCATGATCCCAAATCATTCCAACCTGCTTTTAAGGACACCATTACTCCTTTGTCTGTCTTCTCCATAAGGGCGTAATCGATAGAGTTACTTGGACAAGCTTCAAAACATTCAGAATCAAGACGAAAAAAATCAAGGTCTTCCTTTCCTGAGTTCAATGTCCTTTCACAAGCCTCGACAATTTCAGGCGCATATTTTTTAAGTCCCTCGATAACTTGAGATGCTTTAAACATGAACATTCCGCTATTCCAGCAGTAAAGCCCGGACTTAAAATACCGATCAGCGTCCTTTTTATCAGGTTTCTCGACAAACTCGGTTATTTTAAATACTTCCGTGCTTCCTGGCTTACTCAGTTGATCCCCTTTTCGAATATAACCATAACCAGTTTCCGCCATTTCAGGCACAATTCCAAAAGTTATTAGAAAACTTTTTTGTGCAAAAGATTCGCCGGAATTCAAAGCATCATGAAAAGCAGAGATATCCTTAATGATATGATCAGCGGGCAATACCAAAAGCAATGGATTTAAACCCTGGGACAAGAGCTTCAGAGCTGCAACTGCCAGGGCCGGTGCGGTATTTCTACCCACTGGTTCAAGAAGTATCGATTCAGTCGTAACTTCTATTTCACGTAACTGCTCTGCTACCAAAAACCTATGGTTATCATTGCAGATAACAATTGGGTTGCCAATATTTTCAAGACCTGATAATCGCATAATGGTGTCTTGTAGCATAGTCTTTTCATCAATGAGATTTATCAATTGCTTGGGGTACATTTCCCTGGAAAGCGGCCAAAGCCTTGTCCCTGAACCACCGGCAAGAATAACAGGTACGATCATAAATTCCCTCCATGTCTATTTCCTAATATGCTATTTCTGTGATAACGGCTGGTTTAAAATCTCGTCGGCATAGAGCTTCTGCAATGTCATCAGCGAAAGGAGCCAGGAGAGGGCGGACTCGGCGCCTTCATTCTGGTTGATGCCGTCCGCCATCAATCCATCTCGGCAGCCGCCTGTCTTGGGATCATAGAGCGGCATATTCAGGTCATTGTGTCCGAGAAACCAGTTAAAGCACATAACCGCATTCTCAAACCATATGTGGTCCCGGGTAACGATAAAAGCTTCGACACAGGCTTCAACCATAGCACTGGCTTCGAGGGGCTGCTGGTCGAAACGGGCCCTGTGTCCGTCTTTTTTATACCATCCGTTGCAGCCGATGGGCACAAAGTGATTGTCTTCGGTTTGGATGGCAAGCAGCCACTTGAGGGAGTTGAGCCCCATATGGATCATGTCGTTGCGTTGCATCCGGTTGCCGGACAGAAGCAGGGCATGGGGCAGTTTGCCGTTAGCATAGTTTAGCGCGTTTTCAAGCCAGGGCCAATCGTCTGTTCCGTTGCTTTTAAACTGATCGAAAAGCCTTTCGCCAAAGCCTTCAAGGATCCTGCGCACAATGCTGTCGCCGGAGAATTTATCCAGATAGGCATTCATGCCCACCAGGCAAAAAGCGATGGCGCGGGGCGAATGAAAATTCTCGACAGCTCGCAGTGCCTTATTGAAAAGGGTTGTGCTCATTGCGAGCTGCCCTGGATCGTCAAGAAAGGCCACTGCTTTACCAAGACACCAGATCGCTCTGCCATGGGCATCTTCAGACCCGATCTCCTCCATCCACTGTCGCGAATAGGTCGTGAAATTGCGAAAGCGTCCATTTTTTTCATTATAGGCATAGAGAAGAAATCCGAGATAATGACCGCTGAGAAAATCAAGCCCGAAACCGTTTGTCGGCAGGTATTTTTGACCCATGGCGGCCACCAGCAGTGCTCTGGCATTATCATCGGTGCAGTAGCCATGGGTGCGATCGGGAATGGTATAGTTGGCATGTTGCAGGATGCCGGTATCATCGGTAAAGGCCTTCAGGTGATCGAGCTTGATCTCCGGGAGTTCGAATTTCGTGATGGCCTTGATATTTTCAACATAGGAATGACGGGGACGGGGGTTCCGGGTGCGGGTTTGCTGTACTTCACTGAAAACCTGGAGGTATTTTCGGGATACCTCCTTCCAAACCGCGTCGCGGCTGAACATATAGGCTTTTTTGCGCATGGCGTGCCGATCGACATCGTTATCCAGGAGGTCGATAATTTGTTCCGCCATGGCATCCGGATTGCGGAAGGGTACAATTCGGCCCCGGCCTTCGGCAAGCATCTCGGTGGCGTACCAGTACGGGGTCGAAATGACGGCTTTGCCTGCGCCCATGGCATAGGCAAGGGTCCCGGAGGAAATCTGGGATTCTTCAAGATAAGGGATTACGTAAAGATCGGCGATGCCGAGAAACTCACACAACTCTTTTAGTTCAACAAAACGATTTTGAAAAATGACATACTCGTCGATATCGAGTTTGCGCACGAGCTGCTGCAGCATGATACGGTATGCATCCCCATGAAATTTCAAAATATTCGGATGTGTCGCACCCAGTATAATATAGGCCACATCCGGATGTTTTTTGATGACCTCGGGGAGCGCCTGCAATACATTTTCGATGCCCTTATTCGGGGAAAGCAGGCCGAACGTAAGCAGGACCTTTTTTCCTTCCACACCGAACTTGTCTTTGTTGAAGCTTGAGTCAATAAACGGCGTATCCGGAATGCCGTGATGGATAACGGCAATTTTCTCCTCGGGCACCGCATAGATATCTTTTAGGAAGTCAGATGCCTTACGGCTCATCACCACCAGTTTGTCAGACAGATCGGATAGCTTGCACATGACCTCACGATATTCCGGCGCGGGGTCCTTCAAAACCGTGTGTAACGTAGTCACCACCGGCATGCGCAGATCACCCAATAGTTTCAGCAAATGGCTGCCGGCCGGGCCGCCGAAAAGACCGTATTCATGTTGCACGCAGACAATATCCGTCTGACTGATATTGAGAAATTGAGATGCGATGCTGTAATCGCTCAATTTGTTCTGCTTGATCTCAAACCGCACTTTTTCCGGATATGCATATCCCTCGGGCGTGTCGTTCATGGCAACCACCCAGGTATAAATATCGGGGGCCTCCGCTGATAAGCCTTCAACCAGATCCGTGGTGAAGGTTGCAATACCGCACTGGCGGGGCAGATAGTTGCCGATTACGGCAACCGAGTCGATTCCCTCATAATCCTTTATAACCGATGTCATAAGCGCTACCTTTCTACTTTACCTTTATCTTTCATTCAGAGGCCTCTTTTTTGTCTTTTTTTTGTTTCTTCTTATCCTTTTTTGAGTGCTTGCTCTTTTTTTGTTCTTCGCGTTTGCCTTTATCTTTTTTCCCCTTGTCTCCCATCTAATCTCCTTTTTCTTTCAAAAATCTTTTTATCCAATAACTATCCATGGTTCCTCATATGGCCCCAAGACGCCATAAGTTCGTTGTATAGCTTTACGACTCACTGAGCAATCTTCATGCAGATTTTGCGGAAATGATGGCCATAGATCGCGAGCGTAATAGTCAGCGGGAGCATTTTAGGTCGGCGAAAAAGAGTCCAGAACATGATCTTCCAATATTGGAATCGCTCCTTGCCGAAAACACCCAGGCGGATGCTCGAACGCAAGACGGCCAGCAGGCGTTGAAAATCCAGGGGGGTCCTAACCGTTGGTCTCTTATACTCCCTGAGGAAGGTCATCGTTCGTTTATAGTAATGCTTGGGTGAATAAATTTGCTGCATTAAGTTTCCGTATCCTTCGCGCAATACATCGAGCCCCATTCTGGGAAGTATGTTGGTGGTGCCATCCGAGTTATCTCCGGAGATAAAGTCGATCAGCCGACCCTCTTTTCTCATACGTTCATAGAGCTTTGTGCCGGGAGGAGCGTTAAGTAAGCCGACCATGGCCGTCACGATGCCGCTCTTTTGTATAAACTCAATCTGCCGTTGAAAGATGGAAGGCGTGTCACTGTCGAATCCCACAATGAAGCCTCCCGTCACTTGCAGTCCGGCCCGCTGCATGAGTTTTACGCTCTCCAGCAGGTCACGGTTCTTGTTCTGCTGTTTGTTGCATTCAGCCAGACTTTCTTCATTGGGCGTTTCGATTCCGATGAAGACCGCATCAAATCCCGCCTCGACCATCATGTCCATCAGCGCCTCGTCATCGGCCAGGTTGACCGAGGCCTCAGTGTTAAAAGGAATTTGCTTCCTGGCTTTCTGCCATTGGATGAGGGCGGGCAGAAGATGGTTCTTCAGATAGCCTTTATTGCCGATAAAATTGTCATCCACAAAAAAGACGGGTCCACGCCATCCCAGATTGTAAAGCCCGTCCAGCTCGTCAATAATCTGCTCGGCTTTTTTCATGCGTACACGATGCCCGAATAATGTTGTCACGTTACAGAACTCACAATTGAATGGACACCCGCGCGAAAACTGGATGCTCATCGAGGCATAATGTTTCAAATCCATCAACTCCCACAGAGGAGCAGGTGTTTTTCGGATGTTGCAAAACTCGGATGTCTCGTAGATGTGCCGAGCGCACCCCTTGTCCAGATCCGCCAGAAAGGGGGGAAGGGTCCGTTCGGCCTCATTGAGCACAAAATGGTCCACATCCTCAAATTGATCGTATTCGCTGGTGAAGAGCGGCCCGCCGGCTATGATCTTGAGATTTGCCTCCTTGCAACGGGCGATGATTTTACGCGCCGACTCTCTTTGCACAACCATGCCGCTGATAAAAGCGTAATCAGCCCATTCCAGGTCTTTTTCAGTGAGCTTTGCCACATTCACATCAACTAACTTCTTAGACCATTCTTTGGGCAACATCGCTCCTATTGTCAGAAGCCCCAGCGGAGGCAGGGCCGCCTTTTTGTGAATGAATTTAAGGGCGTACTTGAAACTCCAAAAGGTAGCCGGGTACTCCGGATAAATCAGCAAAATTTTCACAGGTTCTCCTTTCGCATATCAAAGCCATTTTTGCTCATCTGGGGATGGTCTTCAGGAACCGGTAATAGTCGGAATCGGTTCCAAGAATAACAAAGGCGTTCTTGTAGGCGGCCCCTTTGTAGGTCTCCAGCGTCTTGAAAAAGGCATAGAAGTCCGGATCCTGACCGTAAGCGTCTCCATAGATCCTGGTGGCCTCGGCATCCGCATCTCCTCGGATCTCCTCGGCCGTCCGGTATGCTCCAGAGATGATGGATTTCAGCTCCTTCTCCATCTGACCGAGAATCTCTGCTTTTTTGCCCTCACCCTCCGATCGAAACTGAGCGGCCTTGCGTTTTCTTTCCGATACCATCCGCTCGTAAACCTTCTTACGGACTTGCTCGACATAGTTAATCCGCTTGATGCGCACATCGACCAGTTCCATACCAAAGGCGGACATGGCCTTTGACGCCTCGACCAGAATCGCCCGGGTGATCTTCTCTCTGCCCAGGCGAACGGTTTCCGGAGCGGTTGCTTCGTCCTGAAACGGGGAGAGAACCTTGCCTTCCACATTCTCCACGCTCGGCATCTCGTTCGTAGTCCGGACGAGCTCCACCAGAGGGTTCGCCGAAACATAATCCCGGAGAACAGCGTCAATAATATCGTCCAGTTTGGCATAGGCCTGGGTATAAGTACCCAGAACCTCAAGGAATTTCTGCGCATCCACGATTCGCCACCGGGCCGTTGTATCCATGTAGATAAACCGCTTGTCCCGGGTGGGTATCTCTTTCGGGTCTCCATCCCACCTCATAATCCGCTTCTCATAGCGATGGATGTCCTGAATGAAAGGGATCTTGAATCTGAGGCCCGCCTCGGTCTTTGGTTTTCCAACCGGTCTTCCAAACTGGGTGATCACCACCTGGTCCCATTCGCTAACCGTGTAAAAGGCGCCTGAGAACAAGAGAACCAGTAAGATAACGATTACGACACCTATGAAAGCTCCCATTCGTCTCATTGGGTCTCACCCCCCTTCGTGTCCTGCTGATTGAGTTGGAGAAGCGGCAGTAAGCCTTTCTGCTCACTGTCGATAATGTAGATCTGCCTGGCGTTGGGCAGGATCGTCTGATAGGCCTCCAGATAGAGGCGCTGTTTGGTGACTTCTTTCGCGTTTCGGTATTCTTTGAGTACGGCCGAGAATCTGGCCACATCACCCTTGGCGTGGTTCACCCGCTCGAGCGCGAACCCCCGGGCTCCGTTGATGGCCCTTTCCGCCTCTCCCTTGGCCTGTGGAATCTGTCTGTTATACGTCTCCTGAGCCTCGTTAATGAGCCTCTCCTTTTCCTGCTGGGCCTCGTTTACCTCGTTGAAGGCGCCTTTTACAGGATCAGGTGGCACCACATTCTGGAGTCTCACGTTGACGACGCGAATTCCGGTTTCATACTCATCGAGAATCTTTTGAAGCTCCTCCCGAGCCATCTTGTTCACTTCTTCACGGTTTTGGAGGACATAGTCAAAGCTCCTGTTCCCCACGATGCGCCGATTCACGGATTCACTGATATCCCGGATTGCCATAATAGGGTCTTGCACGTTAAAAAGGTATTTTTGGGGGTCTTCCCTCCGGAACTGGATGATCCACTCCACATCGATGACATTCAGGTCCCCGGTGAGCATGAGAGATTCCAGCTCCGTTGCGGCGCCCTTTTCATACTGGGACCGAATACCGGGGCGGACGCTTTTAAAACCAAAGGTCTCCGTGTCCACCTGTTCCGTATGCACCTTGAAAACCGTGTCGACCCCAAAAGGGATCTTGAAGTGAAGCCCCGGCAGGACCAGCCCTGAATACCTGCCAAATCGCAGAATGACCCCCTTATGGCCGGGGGCAATGGTGTAGAATGCGGAATAGACCAAGATGATCGCGAGAACAATGCCGATCACAATAAGCCACAGAGGCTTTCCGCCCTTCCCGAAGTTCAGCAAGTCTCCCGCCTTTTTGATCATTTCGGAAAGATCTGGTGGGCCCTCTTGCGGTCCTCCTGGGTTATTATCCCAAGGCATAGATATCCTCCTTTCTTTTTAGAAGTTCTTTTTGGAGATCCCCTTGCCCCTGAGGGCATTGACGACCTCCATCCCTTCCGAATGGGAGACCGTGTGTATGCTAATTTCCAACAATTTGGCTAAAAGGCTCTTTGTCCCGAGAAGAGCACCGAATCTTTCAGACCCCAGATGACGGTCCAAGTCATCACGGGTTTCCCACTCCTCGATCAGACTGAAAACGTGGTTGTCTTCCAGATCACAAAAGACATCATAGCTCAGACATCCCTTTTCCTTTCCCGCCGGCTCAATCATTGAGACAAGTGTCTGCATAATTTCTTTATGCTTTTCCGGAAGCACATTTATTGTGATTCTGACAATGATCATAGCGGTCACCTGTTGGCAATAACGGTCTTTAAAAGTTGGCAGAACCATCAATATGGAAGCCTTTGCTTATAAAGTACTTTTGCAAAGTTTAAAAAATATTTTATTCAGGAAAACATAGTCTAAGGATCCGAGTGAAATACTTGAAATGCAGTTCAAGACAACAATGATGATCATAAGATTATTCATCGCAGCCCTATTTTCTTTCGGCATCCAAGTTTATTTTTTTCATCCTGATCAAATGTTCAATCATTTTTTGTTCGAATTTTCCTCTAGCCGCTGAGATGTCCTTCTGAAAACTTAAGGCTATAGTGGGATCCGGGTCTTTCTTGGCAAGCTCAACTTTCAAGTAAAGCTCTTTCTCGTATATTGTCTGCCTGAGGTCTTCAGTCGCCTTGATAAAGGCTTCTTGTTCAGCGTTTAGTTTTTTTATGGTATCGTCGCTTAAATACAGGCCATACCCCGGATACTTGGTTGATCCCCCCGGCATCCCCGTCTCATGAAAGCCATATCTCATCATTTCCCGGCCGTATTTCAATATTTCATCAGGATCCTGGCCCATCATGCCATGGGAGCCATATCCTTCGCTGTAACTGTCGGCTCTCCTGTCTTGCCCAAAGGCATTCGAAGCCAGCATGAAAGTTAAAATCATTACCAGTATTATCGATATTCTGTTGATAAATTTATTTTTCATCACATTATTTCCCTTATAAAAATTGGCGGCATTAAATCTTTAAATCCCTCTCAATTCTTTCATATGGACTCTGATGAGGATAGCGGTAGAAAGGCGGCCAATGAGAACAATAGTGCTATTACTCACTATCTTATGTACTCAACAATTATGCCAAGTTTCTAGCGCTAAGGGCCTTGTCACCCAACACTCTGATTTATATGAACAATTAGTCTAAAAAGCACATTCGGGGCAGTCGTTAACCGCCATATAAAAGGGGTCAAATATGACAAATGGTCAAATATGATCAAAGCCCCGGCATCTTCCAAGTAAAATGAGTAATGCCCGGAGATGGTATATGAGCGGACAAAGGATGGCTTCAAGCCGGTCAAAAAAACAGGCGATGTTTCAGGGAAATCGTCCCCGGTTTTCTTGTTTCGGTGTGCGTGATGTGCATAACATACTGCTTTTTATACGCCGTGTATGTTGTTGTTTTGAATTGGTAGGTATTTGATAAAAAGAGCATGAAATTTATAAACCTTCAGCGACGATCTCACTGATCGCCTGCCCTATCTGCTCCGCTGATATGATATGTATTTTCACAGCTCCATTTGAAAGCACATAGCCCGGTCCTTTATGGGAAACACACTCCGGTTTTCCCCATCATTTCTCACCTTTTGAAGGGTACGAATGGGAAACCGGTCCTACTCCCGTGTCATGGCCGTTCCGCACTTGGGGCATTTCTGTTCATAACAGGGGCTCCCCAATGGATGGCTTGCTCTTTCACCACAGTTGGGGCAAACGCAATAACCACCAGGGCCTGCCGCAAAACCACCTCCTCGCCCTTGTCCACCACTTCCTCGGCCTCGGCTACCGCCGCCTCTACCTGTGCCTGCTCCCTGGCCTCTCGGCCCTGTTCCGTCTCCTCTCGGCATTTTGCTTACCTCCTTTGGTCTTGGTCTAACGGGAAAAATCTCGATGGGTTCACATTTAAAAATGCTGTGCCAGATCTTCCCAAATCTTTTTGACCGCCCTGGCGCCCTCGGAATGACCATCATACTCAAAAATAGTCTTCCCCTGGACCATTGCCCTCGTAAAAACAGGATCAAATGGGATTCGACCCATCACCCTTATCTGTCTCTCGCTGGCAAAGTCTTCTATGGCCCGTCCCTGGTCGGGATTGAGATCGAATTTGTTCACGCAGACCATGGACGGGACCCTGAAAAAGGCGGCCAATTCTGCAACCCGCTCCATGTCATGCCTGCCCGAAACCGTGGGCTCGGTCACGATAAGAACCGCCGTGGCCCCGCCAAGGGAAGCGATTACCGGGCAACCGATCCCCGGGGGACCGTCTGCGAGAAGCAAACCGAGGTTCTTTTCTTCCGCAAGCTTCTTGCCCTGCTGCCGGATAATGGTCACCAGTTTCCCCGAATTTTCTTCCGCAATGCCCAACCTGGCGTGGGTCATGGGGCCAAAGCGGGTGTCGGAAATGAACCACTCTCCGCATGTGTTCAGGGGAAAGTCAATCGCTTCTTCAGGGCAGAAATAGTGACATACACCACAGCCCTCACAGGCGATGGGGTCCACCACAAAATCTTCGCTAATGGCGTTCCATCTGCACAAATCCCGGCAAAGACCACATTGGGTACATTTATCCTGATTGATTACGGCTGTATGACCGGACTCAAAATCATGCCTTTCCTTGATGTCGGGGTCCATGATTAAATGGAGATCCGCAGCATCCACGTCCGCGTCACAAAGCACCTTGCTTTTTGCCAGGGAAGCGAAGGCGGCCAGTATGCTCGTTTTCCCTGTTCCACCCTTGCCACTTATGATAACCAGTTCCTTCATGACGTTGACCCTTTCGAACCTGCAATTTCCTCAATCCGATGGTACAGTCGTTGAAATTTTTCCTTCCACTCGGGCATCACCTCCACGATCATCTCACCCTTGGAGTAGGTCTCCGCAATCCGTCGATCAAAGGGGATCTCCATGAGCACGGGGATATCTTCCTTCCGGGCATAGGTCGTTACCTGATCATCGCCCATGTCCGACCGGTTGATGACCAGCCCGCAGGGAATCCCGAGGATGTTCACGGCCCCGACAGCCAGCTTGAAGTCATGCAGGCCGAAGGGCGTCGGCTCCGTGACCAACAGCACGAAATCCGCATCCTTCATGGAGGCGATCACGGGACAGGACGTCCCGGGTGGGGCATCGATGATGGTCAGACCCCTCGGTCGCGTATATTTCCGTACTCTCCGGATAAGAGGGGGTGACATGGCCTCCCCGATCCTTAACCTCCCATGCACGAATTCCATGCCATTCCTATGCCCGAATTCGATCACTACCAGTTCACGCCCCACCTCGGTAATAGCCTTCTCGGAGCATACCTCCATGCAGCCTCCGCAGCTGTGGCAGAGTTCGTGGAAAGGCAACACGGTTTCACCGATAACCACAATGGCCTTGAACTGGCAAATCTCTCCGCATTTTCCGCAGAGGGTCATCATCCACAATAAGGATTTTATTCCTCATGGTTTCCATAGACCCTCCTATTATTCATTGAGAGACAATCATCTCTCCATAGGCATGCATGTTCATTGCAGTATTCTGCACTTTCTGTGACAAAGCATGGGATGTTGTTTTCTGCCCGCTGAATCGAGCGAACCATATCCGTTTTATTCATTCCAGTTTATCTCCTACGGCTAACCGGCTGGGAAAAGCGCCATCTTTTCCCAGCCCGCATTCATCGTTGGAGCTTATGTCGTTTTAGTCCACTTTGACGTCGATGACTTTCGGTTTTGCCTTCTCAGTCTTTTGAATCTGGAGATTCAGCATGCCATCCTTGAACGAAGCCTTAATTTTAGTTTCATCGACATTTTCAGGCAACGTAAAGCTACGGGTGAAGCTCCCATAGTATCGCTCGATTCGATGGAACTTTTTCCCTTTCTCTTCTTTTTCCTGTTTTCTCTCTCCCCGAAACGTCAGGACACCATTGTCTACAGTAACTTTGACATCCTCCTTATTGACCTCGGGAATCTCCGCCTTGATAATGAATGCTTCGGCGGTCTCAGCGATGTCTACCCGGGGCGCCCAGTCGCCTGTTGCGATGACCTCTTGGCTTCCAGCCTGCGGCTGCCCCACCGCTCTCGTGTAGCGGTCGAACTTGTCTGCAATCTCTTGCCACGGATCCCATCTTACTATTGCCATTGTGCACCTCCTTATTTGCGGGATTTAGTTTACCCCCAATGGATAGTCCCGCATTCAGGCCACCAGGATATTGGTTGCTTTCTCTATAGATCCAACCATCTTTTTCTCACTCAGCATCATCTTATTTACCTGCATTTCCTCGTGGAATAGTTCTCGAAGATGGGGCTGATCGTCCACGATCAATATGGTGCCTTTTCACCCTCCATCTATGGCGTAAACGATGTAAGAAATCACGAATGTTCGCCTTTTTCCCTTTTCATAGAGCAAACTGATTTTTAACGGGCTCAGTATGTATTTCTTCATCCGGACTATATACAGGTGGATGTGATCGAATCACGATGTCGCACTCGGGAAACATTATTCTTAAACATTCCCTCAGGACATAATCTTCTAAGGAATCTATAAAAGATCCCTTCAGGATCACTACTCTTTTCAAAATCGGCCTCCTTTCTTTTCAAAGACTTGATTTTCCTCGGTCCCTTTGTTAAACCCCATGGCCGTGTCATATGGCATCCCGTCTCAGAAAAGCCTGAGCAGATGGTCATGAGGGTGCAGTCGAGCATTGTTATGATCGACATCTTTAATAGAAACGATCTACACATGGTCTCATCCTTGTCTCATTCGGTGTTATTCAATTTCGAGACTTTACGGAAATGCTGCATGGAAATCGCAAAGGTTTGGGTCACAGTATATGCCCAAATTCAGGAATATCTCCTTCCTGTCTGCCGTCCAAAAAAATCAAGCGTTACATTATAATCTATCCAAGCTTCGTGCCAGAGGGGATACGTATGGCTTTATTCGATCCAACATATCGATTTGTCTTTGAATGTTCAAAATCGAAAGGCTGGTGGCGGAGGGCCGGGTTGACGCGAAATGGTGGCCATATATGGCAAATGGTCAAATACGAACATGGCCCTAGCATTTTTCAGATAAAGTTTGTGATGCTGGGGGTACATGACGTTACAAAGAATGGCTTGAAGCGGGTCACTAAAAATAGGCGAGTATTCAGGGAAGGCCTCCCCGGATTTCTATCTTCCGAAGTTGATGAATGACCTGGTTTTGCCTTTCACATCCGCCGCCCCATATCATGGATCGGATGAAAAAAGGAATTCCCAGGCGTTATGGCTTGCGGATACCGAGTTTTCGCATGCGGGCCCGCAAAGTGCTGCGGTTGAGCCCAAGGATCTCGGCTGCCCCGTTTTTCCCACTCACTTTCCAGTGAGTTTGCTCGAGGATTCCCACGATATGTTCGCGCTCAACCGCTTCGAGCGTTTTTTGTGTCGTCGATAAATCCTTTTGACGAGTCTTCAGTTCATCCACCAGGCGCAGCTTGGGTCCCGAGGAGTTAATCACCGCACGTTCGAGGACGTTTTCCAATTCGCGGACATTGCCGGGCCAGTGATAATTCTGCAAGGCATTCATGACGCTTGTCGGGATGATCTCGATGGACTTGCCCATTCGCTTGCAGATCTTTTTGACATAAAAGTCCACAAGAAGCGGAATGTCATCCAAACGATCACGGAGCGGTGGCATGGTAATCGGGAAAATATTTAAACGGTACCAGAGATCGTCACGGAACCGGCCTCTGCGGACCTCCTCTTCCAGATTGCGATTTGTGGCCGCAATAATCCGCACATCGACCTTGATCGTACGGGAACTGCCCAACCTTTCAAACTCGCCATCCTGGATCACTCTGAGCAGCTTGGGCTGCAATTCCAGCGGCAACTCGCCAATCTCATCCAGAAAAAGGGTGGTGCCGTCGGCGACCTCAAATCGCCCCAATTGTCTGGAATGAGATCCGGTGAAAGCCCCTTTTTCATGACCAAACAGCTCGCTTTCGATAAGGTTTGGAGGCAGTGTGGCGCAATTTACTTTCACCAGGGCTCGTTCTTTGCGCAAGCTCAAGCCGTGAATGGCACGGGCGACCAGCTCTTTGCCGGTTCCTGTCTCGCCAAGAACCAGGACGATTGTATCGTTGCGGGCAATTTGTTCAACCTTATAGAGCACGTAATTGAGCCCATCACTCTGACCAATAATGTTCTCATGGTTGTATTCCAGCTTGATTTCTTCCTGTAGATACGCTCTCTCAGCTTCAAGTTGGTCTTTTAGCTTCTTTATTTCGAAAAGTGCGGCTTCAGCGATTTGTTGACCTTTTTCCGCCTCTTCCCTTGCGGCGACAAGTTCAGCCGTTCGCTTTTCAACAAGCTCCTCAAGATCTCTTTTATAATATTCCCGGCCGGTCACATCCTCGATGGCTAAAAGGATCAGTTGGGTTTGATTCGACTTTTTGTAAATCCGCCTGGCGTTTAAATGCATTATCTTTCGGCCGATGGCCTCAAAAATATGTTCCACCTCAAAGTCATTAAAGGTGGAATTCTGAGGAAGGATATCTTCAAGCAATTCTCTAAGCTTTGGGATGTTCCATTGCCGGTTGCCAAGATCATATATTAATACCCCCTCTGTTCCCTCCGGTTTGACCTTGAAGACCTGGTAAAAGGACTGATTGGCCTTTACAACCTTCAAATCAGAATCAAGCACCACTAAGGGTTCACGGACCGAACCTAAGACGTTATCAAAAATTTCGATAAAGGCTTGTAACTTCCCTTTATCATACCCCAACGCCTTCGCTGTTTGTTCAAATTTTTCGAATGATTGGTTGTTATCCATTGGTAAAATCAACACGTTAATTTAGTTTTATTGGGAACGTGTAAAATTAATGATGAGATAAATAATTATATGCCTTGGGGGGGGAAAACGCAAGCCCGGACCCGTCGCCTAAGTCCACCGTCAAATTCTACATCATCAATGAGGACAAGGGATTTGGGCACATCCCCGGGCACCAGTAAGGTATTGAATATCTGCAAGTTGAGATTGCGAAATCCCGCTCAAAAGCGGGAGCACGAGGAGTGACGACTGATGCGTATAAGCAATACGCCGCTAGGTGGGAGGAACGATCGAAGGCAACGCCGCAGATGATGCCTTGATGGTGAATCAGGGCGTTGCCAATGCCCCGCCCATTCCCGCCTGTGCATAGACGTACGCAGGAGACAGGGATGTTTTCCTGCACAAAAAATGGCATATTGTTTTGCCTTTCTTGTTCTAAATTTCTCTTATTTCATGCAGAAAAACGCCGTTCTTTTTCACCTGCCCTACGGCGAATAATATTGCCGGTACCTGATTGAGTTATTGGTTGCTTTTGTTTAGCTTTGATTTGATCAAAATGATTAATCATCTTTTTAAGTTTTGCGTTTAATTGATTTCTTGTACCTTCATTCATTATTGCTCCTTTTTCTATTTTCAAGGTGTCAGGCTTTCTTAGGTTTTTGCCCATTAGAATCGGCCCGTCCATTAATGACAGCAAACCATACATGCCATATCAGGAGATCAGTCCAATTCGTGCGATTAATATATAAGCCTTGTGACCAAGGTGTCTGAACGGGTTTCCAGTTTGGAGTGAATAGTATAGGCGGGGAAATGGAGTGGATCGTTTCTTCCGGCAAAAACATCAATCATTGATGAAAATCCGGCCCTTGTCGGAGAGGTCATATCCAAAGGCCAAAATAATCTTTCTTTTTGTCTCAATTCGACAATCCAGACCTTTCTCGATTCTATCAACCGTCAATGGGGAAATCCCTGCGTTCCGGGCAAGCTCCGCCTTGCTCATAAGGAGTTCCTCCCTGATTTTTCTGACAGCATTATACACCAAATCATCCTCCGGCTTCATTCTCCCAAGGAAGGCGGTCTGAATTAGATATTTTCGTCTTTGGCGATCCATTCATCAATGACCACCTTGTCAAATCGCCAGACCCTACCTATCTGAATTGCAGGGATTTTACCTTCTTTGGATAATTTACATATGGTTATTGCATGCAATCTTAAATACTTCGCCATTTCTTTGGTTGTCATGATCTGTGCCAAAATAGATTCTCCTGTGTCGTCTTCAACTTTTGAAAAGTTTGGGCCGTGGCAGGAAAGAACAAAAAGACTTATTTCGCAAGGATCCTTCCCGCGCCAGGAAAGATCCTCGCGAAACCCATAAGCTGCACCCCAGCCCTATGCTCCATCCACGTTCAAGAAGCCTTTTAATCGCAATCCTAAAGCCTAATGAGGCCATCGTGTTTCTTGTCACAAAAATAGCAGTATTTGCTGTATACAGTGGGCCAACTGACTGTCGATGTCAGCTTGTCCACTGGATTCTTGTAATTCACTGCCGAGTTTGACCTATCAACCCCCTTTCCCCAAACGCCCCGAAGTTGACACATTGTACACAACTTTTTCATTCTTGTTCCCCTTATTCATCCTAACGTAGTATTCCTGTCGGTGAGCCGACACTCCTTACATTTTGAGATCCATAAGCCGCCTGGCAACCTCATCGGAAACTTGCACATCAGGATCCTTCTCACCGGGCATTGTCGCCCAGCCCTGTTTTTGCACATAGTCACTTCTGCTGTTCTCACCCCAGGATTTCAGGTTTCTCATCTCCTTGAGTCGCGCTACCTTGTTTGGGTCTTGCATAAACTGTGCGACAGCAATCGGCGCCAAACGATTCATGACGGCGTCTGTAACCATTATATTAGCTTCAGCCTTTGCAGAGCCACTGGTCACCACCCATCCTGCCGAAAAAGTGACAATAAGCAACACAACCGCGCCGACCACCATACCCCATGCAAAGGGTTTTATATCTTGCTTTTTCATATGAGTTGTCTCCTCTAAATTTAAAAGGGTTAACCATGTTAAGCCTCGTTACTCCAGAGAACGGATGTCCATTCGGAAAATGAAAGCCGTTTCTTTTTGGAGGCTTACCGAAATCAATACCGCTCCCATTAGCTAAAATACATTTAGCTTGGAAAAAAAGGTGAGGTTGTAAGATAAGAACATAGTGAAAGGGTAAGCGATCCAAAAGGGAGGGAGAAGAATAAGGGGGAAAAACCGCTTCTTGCAGCCTTAAACTATTATACAAGACCCTTTTTCGCCAGGATATTTCAAACTCCCAACAGAACACCCGCGTCCCATCGGGAGCATGGTTAAGGCATTTTGAGTCGTCTCTTCATGGGAAGGCCCTTTCTTGGGGCTAAAAGATGGTAGGCACCCAAAACCTTTTCCCTTAATCTTAATGTCCTGTTAATAATCATATTAAAATTTGGCAGCTATTGGATTGGGTTGGTGATTAATAAGCCAACAGGACGATGTATTTGGTGGCTTCCTAAGATGTCGTTATTCTCTTCGTATGCAACCCTTTACGCAAATCATGTTGAGGCTGGCCGGAAAAAAAGATGCACGCACATTCGAGAAGCCTTTTAAGTGCCACCTCATACTCCCTTTTTTGAATATAACCTTTGGAGGCCTTTAGCCATCGCATGGTTTATTTTCGTCGGTGCTGAAGTTGGGCGGCACTCAAATTCTAATATAGATTTTGTCTATCTTTCTAACCTTCCTCCTGAACCCCGCTAGAACGACTAAATCGAAAAGTAATTTCAGGAGGTTATCAATAAATATTTCTTATTATTTTATAAAATAATTAGCAAAATATTCATTTTTTATAATTAAATATAGTTTACATTAACAATTATAATATGTCAAGCTTTTAATATTTTTTATTTAATATAATTAATGTAATAATATTTTTGTTAAATATTTCATCATCATTTAATTAAAGGAGATCTCGGGATCTTGAGAAAGTACCCAAACTGAGATCTTTATCGCCGCCCTTGGCGCCAGCAGCTATACTTACGCCGAAACCTCCCCCTCCAATGATCTCGCTTTCCACATCCGATCCCATGTTCACGCCTTCGAGTACTTCGGCGGGGTGTCCGAGATCCTTGTTCCAGACAACCTCAAAACCGGAGTGACCCACATGTGCAAATATGAACCGGACATCGACCCCACCTATCATGACCTTGCCGAACATTATTCAACGGCGGTCATCCTGGAAAATCGCAAAATTGAGAAACCAAAGGTCAACCCCCTGCCCATACAGGAGGTCGATAGTTTCCTGGAATGCGTCGTTCTCTTTTATCGGCCCTTCTTTGTGGTGGCGTTTTTTACCCGCATGAGAGCCGGAGAGATGTCGGCTCTGAAATGGAAAAATGTGGATTTTGACCGCAGGATTATCAAAGTGGTCGAAACCAGGGTATACGGGGAAGAGGGGAGACCCAAGACCAATAGTTCCTATCGTGATATCGACATGCTGCCTATGGTTTATGATGCCTTGAAGGAACAGAGATTACGGACAAATATTTCTCGCATATTCCCAATATGACCCACCATGACGGCAGTAAGTTCATGGAAAAATACCAAAAAAGAACAAAAAAAAGAGGCCCAAATGAGCCCCAGGCCGAAACTTTCCCGCCCAACTAATTGATTTTAAACTTATTTTTTGCCAGTTCGAGATCGGGTACAATCATCGGTGTTGTAAAAACTCATCAACAGTCAGCCCTATATCCTTTGTGATTTGTCTTAGCAAGATAGGTGAGATATCTCTTCCTGAATGAAATGGCACAGTGGTGCCACGTCCATCAGGATGACGATACTGTTTGTGGGAGCCTTTTTGCCGGATCACTTGAAATCCTAAACGCTCAAGAATGGCGGCAACTTCTTTTGGTTTCAGGACGGGAGCCGTTCCCATAGTTACGACACCATAACATTTTGGGTCCCAACAAATTCACTTTCCATTTTGGGTTGTCCATCATCCAGGAGCATTTCAATAACCTCTTTCAGGTTTTCATTCAATTCATCCAGTGTCTCGCCTTGCGAATGAGCCCCGGGAAAGCCTGGAACGTAGCCAATAAAAAGATCTGTTTCACTGCATTTTTCTATCACTGCGGTGAATGTTTTCATCTGTACCTCCATACTCCTCTTTTTGCCCATTTAATTTGGTATTTTATAATAAAATCGTGAGAAAAAGGCAAAAAAAAGAGGCCCAAATGAGCCCCAGGCCGGAATTTTCCAGCCTAACTAATTGATTTTATTGGTGGAGGCGGGGGGAGTCGAACCCCTAGACCGAATAGTAAAATCAGGGAGTTATAGAGTTCTGAACCAAAATTGCACCAATTGAAGTGACTCGGGGATTAGAACCCGAGTTGATATAAGTAAAAACAGGGGATTGGATAGAGGGTGATACTGAAGTGATACTATAAAGGGGAGTCTATGGGAGATAAAAGGTTTTTAATTTCAGAAATAGAGTAAGAAGATTGGGCCTTAATTCGTACAAGAGGGATTCCGCAAGATAGAAAAATAGAATTAACGAAATCATCTCTTTTGACGGTTTTGGGCCTACTGTGTGACTTGTCATCAAGTTCAATGGCTGCTGAAATACCTGTCAGTTTATTACAAATTAGAAAATCAATGTGCTTGCTAGATATTGAGTTAAAGGCCTTCTGCCATTCAGATCGGGCAAGGCCTTTTTTTGGGGAAAAGACGTCTGCAAGTCTAACTTTAGGGAAAATCAAATATTGCTTATCGAGGGCCAAATAAAGAATTTTATAAAAAGAACGTTCGGAAGGGGTAAGAAGGAATTCATTTGGTGAAAAATTAGGTTTAGATGCGGAATTAAGCGTTTTAGATCTCTTCATCAAATTAGGTAATATTTTAAAGATTACTATTAAAGAAATAAAAACAATGAGAAGTGGAATTAATTTAGTCATAGAAAGAAAACTCCATTATTATGAGAAGAAATAAAATGAAAAATTATGCATAATTAAACTATCGGCAGGAGGGGAAAAAAAATAAAATCGTGAATTATTGGAAGGTTCTATTGAGTCTATATTGACATAAGGATATAATTTTAGAAGATTCGGGGCGCTCGTTCTCATTCCTGAGAGATGGCGCCCTTTTTTATTGGTTCGGATGCTGAATCATGTGACTTTTCGAGATCAGAAATTCGCTTCTCAAGTTGGGATATTCGGTCTGCATCGGTGATGGAAATGGATTCAGGTTTATTGTAACCGGATAGCAACCATTCGAGGTGATCGCGGTAATTAAAAAAGAGTGAAGCTATAAACTCAGCTGAAGGACCTGTTTTGCCATTGACCATCATGGAGAGATAACCAGATGATGTTCCAACGTTTCTGGCAAACTGACGATGAGAAATCTTAAGGTCTTTCTCAATAAATCGTCGCAACCTGGAAGGAAAATCAAATTCAATGTATGTTTTTTTAGTTGACATGCTAACAATACTTAGCGTATATGCTAATCATTAAGAGCGCAGTGAAAAAGATCAAAGCCAATTTGTTATTATTAAAAAAAATGATTGAAAAATCAAAGCCTTTAAAATTGCAACAAAAACCCCTCCCGGTTCATCAATCCGACAGGGGTTTTGTGCATATAGACGGAGCCATAAAAAACGTCAAAGCGGTTCCGCTGGAACATGAAAAACATATCGACAAGGGCACTGTAACCCCAAACCCGAAAGGAGGAAAAGCAACATGCACATAATCAAAGGCACATGCGTAAACGTAGTCAAAGAAAAAACCAGGGGAAAGGACGGCAATGAAGGAAAAGAATTCCAGGTCCTGCAGATCATAAGAAACGGCGCATTCATCCACCGGATAAAGGGAGTGGTTCAACAGGTCCGAGAAGTCACGGATCACGGGGTGGTCATGAACGGAATCATGATCATGACAAACGGTGGCCGGTATATGCGGATTGAAAAAATCCTCGATGAAGATCTGGACAAAAAATACACCCCGGGAAAAGAGATCGAAGTGAACGCCGTTCCTGATGTCCGGAACAAGGGTGGAAGACCGGAAGTGTTCTTCAAGGTGATCGACCCGGACGAAGAAAACGACCTGGGCCAAATCCACTTGAAAAGCGTCAAGGACTGGACCAATGGCAAATGGCCTTTGAACAAAGAATTGAACCTGAACGTCAGATTCAGGCCGTTCCTCGGGGAAAGATACAGCGACCTTGATTACGCCATCCAGGAAGGGAATTAAACCATGTTCGACGGCGTCATGACATTCCAGGTGCTTGAAGTCATGCAAGGTGAAGGATTCGAGATCTTCAACTTTTTTTTCACCATTATGTGCGTCTTCGGTCTCATGTCCTTCACCATAACCATGCTGGTCAAAATCGTAACCAGGTCATGAAAAGCGAGGTCAGCAAAATGGGAAAAATCCAAACAGTCTTCCAGGGAAAACAAAAGGCCAAAGTGGCAGGAAATGACATCGAAGGGTATTTCATCTGTGAAACAACCTCCCCTTACAGGTCAAAGCCGTTCGGAGCCACAAACCCCAATGAAAACGAAATCACTGAAACCCTCGATCAATGGTGGGGATCTCCCGGGGATAGAAAATGATCGAATTAACCATCGAAGTTCAACAATTGATTGGCTTAGCCGGTTTGCTCTCAGGGTTCCTTATTTGGTTCCCGATTCTATACAACATCTAAAACCTTAAACATTTCATCATGGAGGATG